>ERZ1026854.220-NODE-220-length-42345-cov-10.096051_pt1 | contig 42345 bp, 42 predicted proteins | sample MGYA00380157_ERZ1026854 | MGnify/ENA primary metagenome ERZ1026854 (study PRJEB33269, sample SAMEA4719793) | human gut metagenome | biome: human-associated habitat; feature: organic feature; material: feces | place: Cameroon | collected 2013-10 ... | reverse complement strand
AAACCGGAATCCCACCGGCTTGACTACACACCCTTAGCTGGGCGCACAACTGGAATTTTCTTCTTACTTACTTTGATTGATATAAAATAATACCTTTACTCATCATCTCGTCTCTCCTTCAAATTATCTTCATCTTCACTGGTAATTTTTTTGATTGGCACCTGAATTTCTGTAAGCCATTCGCTTTCATCCTCTTTGTTCCAAACACCATCTATATAACTTTCCCGAATCGCCCCTACAATCTCATATCCATTATCTTCCACATATCTTAGCACACTTTCATAAGAAGCGGTCAAAGTATTATATGACCCCTTATGAAATATTGATGCTACCTGGAGTTTCGGCATCGTTTTAAAATGAAGTTCACCGGTATGATCCTTACATTCTGTCACTGATTCGCACAATTCCACCAGAATATCTTCCTCTTTATAACTTGGTTCCAAATAGTTCGTAAAACAATATTCTGGGAGAGCGCAAATACATCCTGCTTGTTCCATAAGTTCTCCCATTTTAGGCATTTTATCAAATAAATTATCATAGGAATCAAGTCTCGTCTTCATATAAGCAACTATACACTCCGGTACCTCCTTGATTAAGACCGGAGATAACAAACAAGATTTCCTTTTTGCCAGATATCCATCTAAAACAGCCACCTGTTTCGTAAGCTCAGCGATTTTTGAAAGAAGTTCTGATTTCTTTTTTAGCAATAATGCTTCTTCATCTTCGCCATTATTGATGCGTACAATTTCTTCCAAAGTAAAACCAGCCTGTTTTAATGCTGATATTTGGTGCATAGTAGCCATTTGATTTAGTTTATAATAACGATATCCAGTTTCAGCATCAATATAAGCCGGCAGCAAAAGTCCCTGCTCCTCATAGAAACGAAGAGCTTTCACTGTCACACGATTCATCGCAGCAAACATCCCAATCTTATATAACGAACCGCTATCTACTTCTCCACACATTTCATGTTCTTCGTACATTTTCATCAAATCACTCCCACCTGAATGTTTTTACAGCAACACTTGTACAGATTACAGCAATCACAAGTAAAATAATCACCGATATCAGTATATCATCAAAGCAGCCAATGGACACCTTTTTTAATGTATCAATTCCAATTCCCAGTGGCATCCATTTGATTACAACACGAACTCCAGCCGGAAATACTTCTGCCGGAATCGTTGCTCCAGAAAATAACAACATCGAAAAATACAAAAGGCTTGTTGCAACATTCATAGATTTTGTTGTACGACATAGGCTTGCCACCAAAAGTCCAATCGTAAACATAGAAACCATCGTAAGTAACCATACCGCTACAAAAGCAAAGACATTTCCACTCATTCGATATCCCCAAAAAACCGCAGCTACCGTTAAAATAATCGTAGAAATGATTGCTATCATGCTACTGGAAAGAATATCACAAGTAAGTAATCTTGTGGGTGAACACGGACTGCAATACATTCTGCGGAGAATCCCCTGATTTCTAAGCTCTACAATCGTTATTGGAATACTCATAAATGCAGTGCAGCATATTCCCACGGTAGATAATGATACAAATGCGCTCTGTAAAAATGTCAATCCAGAATCGGCTGCTTCCTTATTACCGCCTATCATAGTAATCAATGCAAATACTACAACCGGCATCAATAATCCAAACAGAATAACATCTGGTGAACGAAAATATATCCTCTGTTCTATTTTATACATTGTCAAAAATCTTTTCATAACAGGTCCTCCTCACCCATAAAATAAAGATATGCTTCTTCTAAATCAGTCTTTCCCGAAGCATTTACAATTTCAGCAATAGTACCTTCTATTACCTTTTTCCCCGACTTAATAATGCATACATGGTCACAAAGTGCCTGCGCCTCCTCCATATAATGTGTGGTCAGAAAGATAGTAAGCCCTTTTTCTTTCAAATGTTTTAAAGTACGCCATACTTCTCTTCTTGCCGCCACATCCAAACCTGTTGTTAATTCATCCAAAAATACAATCTCCGGATTCCCAATCAATGCCAGCACAACAGAAAGCTTCTGTTTTTCTCCACCAGACAGTTTGTTGATATAACTCTTTTTCAAATCAGACAATCCAAACGAATGCAATAATTTTTTATAATCTGATGGCTTTTTATACAAAGAAGCATACTCAATGCAGGCTTCTTCCACCGTCATCATATTCTGATACTCGGTATGTTGAAGTTGAACTCCAACTTTTTCAAATACCTTTTTTCTGTGTTTTGCTGCATCCATTCCAAGTATCGTTGCATTTCCCTCGTCCGGACATTTCAGTCCCAAAATCAAGTCAATCGTAGTACTTTTTCCTGCTCCATTATGACCAAGCAGCGCAAACACCTCACCCTTATTCACTTCGAAAGAAAGATCATTTATTACTTTTCTTCCCGAAAATGATTTTGTGAGATTTTTCACTTGAATACATTGTTCGCTCATAAAAAAATCCTCCTTGTTATCTTTACAAGAAGGATTCTATCATCTCCCCTAAAGGGGAGAGTCAATAGTATATTTATTTTATCTTTTCCTTATCTGCCAGATGAGGCTCTGTAGTAGTATTCCTACGCCCCTATTTTTTCATGGAAAAACGCCCTATCATAAGATAGATACCCAAAACACCATTGAATACAACCGCCGAAAATGTGCTAAATCTTTCAAACAGTCCAAATACCGCCTTAGGTAAGAAAGCAGTACCCATCGGTTCAATCAACATAGCCGCAAGACACACAATTGCCCATATACTAAGAGATTTTATGTTCTCCTTTCCGGCTCCAATTGCCACCAACACCAAGGAAACTAACGAAAATACTACGACCAGCACCGTCACCGCAAGGTGCATCACATTCTGTGGATTCGAGGTTGGTGCATCATTTACCCACGGGAACAGACTATATCCGACATCACATATCCACTCCATGGCGGCAAAGAAGTAAATCCCAAGTTTCAACACTTTCGATTTGCAGTCAGCTACTCCTACGCAAACTTGAATTTATCGGAGCCTCTGCAATGATAAAATTCAATTTTATAACGAGTACTCTCTGCCTTCAAATATTTTCATATAAACATCATATGCTGAAGCCCACTCTTCCGCTGGTAGCCCCGTCTCATTCATAAGATATGTATTGCTCCTTTTTAAAATTCTTTTTTGTTCATAATTGACAAACTAATCTTCATTGAAACCAATAACATTAACAAAGCGATAATAATTATAATAGTGATAAGAACTCCCATGCTTATCGTTGGCAAATTATCTACTAGACTAACTAGATCAACATTGAAAATAGCTTCTGCGCCTTTCACGATAACGATAGAAATTACTGCCAAAACACCAAATGCACCAATCATAGCAATTCTTCCTTTATCGCCACCAAATTTAAGTTGAAAAGGAAGCATAATTGCTTGAACAACAATCAAAATAGGTAAAATTATCAATGCACTCTGCACTAACTCTGCAACAGGTAATGTATCTTTCAACACAGTTGCAACGATTCCTAAAACAGTCGCCAAAATCCAGGCTATACCACCAACTAATAAACCAAGAAAATATTTTTCAATCACATAATTATTACGGGTAATAGGTAATGTAAACAAGAACGCATTACCATTATCAAAATCATCATAACTGATTGTACTTACTGTAAAAAGTGATGCAACGAAGCTCAGAAGTTTTGCATTGTGTGAGATAGCAACCAGCACTTTTAATTTTGCTTTCATTCCCGTTGAAAATTCTTTTATCTGCTTATTCATAGGCAGTCGAAATCTCTGTACCTGTTCTATAAATAATGACTTATCGAATTTTGAGTACATATTCTGCAATATAGGAATAATATCTTTGATTTTCAGATAACCGCTAAAACCAGAGTCAGACAATACAACACCCAAATTTTCTTTATCTTTTGCGGTGAATTCTTCATACTCAGAGCCATACCAAAATATCATTAATTCAGACCGTTGACCTATTTCTTTAATAATATCTAAATTACATTCCAACTTATTTACCATATCATGAATCGCATCAACAACCCATATATCATCAATATTTTCATTTTTCATATATTTATCAATAACTTTATCATATAATTCTCTATTCGATACAACATTATTTAATCGAGAACCATACTTTGACAATTTTTCTTTTGACTTACATATTAGGAATTGGCTCATACTAGTGTTCTCCTTTATCCTTCTTTCCAAAACGCATTCTTAAATTTTCATCATTGCCAAGTACATAATGCCTTGCCGGATTTTTTTCTTCATCCAGTTCGTGAAGGAGCATTCCACCCTGATATACAAAGTTTGTTACCTTGTCCTTTTCGGTGATGGAATCGCGGTAGCCTTCCGCATCATAATGGTTCTTCTGTGTGAAATCATCTCCTGTTACGGATACATTACGGTTATAAACGTCGTACGCATAATGCAGCCGCTTTGTCGATGTTCCGTCAGCTGGCTTCTCTCATCATATGTATACGAAGTCCGCAGACCATTGCCATACAGCACTTCCGTCTGCATACCGTTTCTATCATACCGGTACTGTGCACGGATGCCATTGGAAGAACATACTTCTGCAAGTCTTCCTGCTTTATCGTAACCATATGACGTTTTCTGTTCACCTGTGATAAGTTCTCTCAGACGGCCGCATGCATCATAATGGTATTTCTCTATGCCGCCATCCGGCAGGGTAACTTTTGTCACATGACCCCAGCGGTCTTTTTCATAGACGGTTGTATTCCCGTTTCCATCGGTTTCACTGTCCGGTCTGCCCCACACATAATGTTTGTTATATGAAGAGCCTTCTTTATTTCCAAAAATCCAGTCTAATAATATAACTCTCATATATAAAACTATAGTCTTTTACCCCCTCTTTTTCAATTGTACTATATTCCTAGTTTTTTCCCTTTCTTTTATTGTATAAGCAATTCCAAAGGAACTTTCCACACAATAAAAACACGCTGTGAGCAATCGCCCACAGCGTGTATGACTTGTAAAATATTTCATTTATAAACAGCCGGCACCCATCTGCCAGACAAGCGCAACTAATTGAATCCGACCACTTTCTGAGACAGACGATAGGCAGCCACAGAAATTTTGCGGCCTCCTTTTCCTGGAAGATTCATGGTCTGCCCCATAATTCCATGGCGCAGCTTATGGAACAGGGTAATATCTTTGTCCTTGATATATTTCCACAGTTCCCGCTTTTTCTCAAGATTCTCTTCTGTGCCGGACCGAATCAGCATAATGGTCGATACCACCGTGATAATCTCGAGATAATTGATCATGTATTTGCGGCATTTCAGATTCGTGACTTTGTGCAAATCCACGTCATCGATCATGATCTTGTTCACACGAATCTGCTGATCGATACGACTGATCATGACTTTTTCATTGACGGACTGATCCTCTCTGCCGATAAAATAGCGATAGAAATCCACGTCCATATAATACATGGTTCTCACATGTGGAAGCGGCTTGTACACATAGATGTTATCCACATAAAAAGTGTGTTTCGGCAGTTCTAATCCACAGGCGCGCAACAGTTCGGTACGATAAATGACAGAATGCATTAAAATATAATGTCCCTTATGAAAATGTCGGATATCGCTCCATGTAAATACACGATCCTGCGGGAATCCGGTCTGTCGCATGACTCTCTTATGATGTGCGCCCTCTTTCTCATATACATAGTTTGCAAGCATCATATCAAGCGTTGTCGGTCCACCTGCAAATTCTTTTAATTTCTTAAGGATTTGCTTATAAGCTTCCTCATCTACCCAGTCATCACTGTCCACAACTTTAAAGAATAAACCGGTCGCATTACGGATTCCGGCATTGACCGCCTCTCCGTGTCCTCCATTCTCCTGATGAATCGCACGCACGATTCCCGGGTATTTTGCCTCATATGCATCAGCGATCTCTGCTGTGCGGTCCTTGGATCCGTCATCAATAATCAGAATTTCCACATCATCTCCACCTGGCAAAATGGAGTCAATACAATGCTCCATATAATCCTGTGAATTGTAGCATGGTATTGCAAATGTTAATAATTTCATTATAATTCCTCCGCTAATTCCATTGCTTTACGGCACATTGCATCAATATTGTAGTACTTATATTCTGCAAGTCTTCCAAGCAGATGGAAGTTTGTAAACTGTTCTGTCAATGCTTTGTATTTCTCGTAAAGCTGCTGATTCTTCTCCTCTAAAATCGCATAGTAAGGGATTTCTCCCTCTGCTCCGGTATATGCAAACGGATACTCCTTCACAATCGTTGTTCCGTTGGTATCTTTCTGTCCGGTCAAAAATTTAAACTCCGTGATACGGGTATAATCTTCACTGACCGTATAATTTACTACGCTGTGTTCCTGAAACGAATCCTGATTCAAATGTTCAAATTTGAAATCCAGTGAGCGATATGGAAGACGTCCATACCGGCAGTCAAACAGCTCATCAATCGCACCTGTGTAGATGAGATCTCCATCAAATTTTTCATCTTTAAAATAGATTCCGTCATCTGTAAATTTCAACACATCGCCACAATCGGTATCCAGCCAGACCTCAATATTCGGGTGATCCAGCATTTTTTCAAACATCGGTGTAAATCCATGCAACGGCACACTCTGGTATTTGTCCTTGAAATAACGGTTATCGCGGGAGATTACAACCGGCACACGTCCGGTAACTTCCGGGCTGATTTCTTCCGGTTTCTGCCCCCACTGCTTCATCGTATAATATAAGAAAACATTCTTATAAACAAACTCTGCAATTTCACGGACATCCGCATCAGCATTCTCACGAAGCTTCATAATCGGCACACGGCTTCCCTCACCGTATGCCTCAATCAGCTTCTTCTCAAGACGGGCAGCTTTTTCCTCATCATATACCATATGAAGCGTATTTAAATTAAATGGAACCGGAATCAGCTGATCTCCAACTTTTGCAACAACTTCATGTCCAAAATCATACCAATCGGTAAAGCGGGACAAAAAGGCACGCACGCCCTCATCCTCTGTATGGAAAATGTGTGGACCGTACTCATGAATCAAAATTCCATAATCGTCCGGCTTGTCGTAACAGTTTCCACCGATGTGATTTCTACGCTCAATTACCAGTACCTTTTTATTTTTTTCTTCTGCTAACTTACGGGCTGTCGTTGCTCCTGCAATTCCTGCACCAATAATAATACTATCGTACATATATATAAATCCCTTCTGTTTCGTATATAACTTAACATCTTTCATTATACACAATTTTGCGCCTTCGTCGACCTGTTTTTCATTAACATTGTCTTAACAAATCTGAAATTGTGAACACCTCGCAAGCGCAACCGTTTGCATTTTTCCATTTCTAGTACTAAAGTCGCAATATTTTGTTCATATTTTATTTACAAAAATCTCATAAACTAAACATACCAACTTCATAATTGGATTCTATACTGAATTCATAGATAAGAAATTAACTTTTTCTTTTTCATATTTTTTCCCTCGCACCTGCAAATGGGCGCGAGGCCTCCCTTTAATAATAATATTTTTTCTCATACTAATCTTTTTCATGAAAAGAAGGTGCCGACTGGCATCTTCTTTTGTTTTATGTATTCCTGTTCACACTTTTTTACACAGCAAAAATCCCTGGCTTTCGCCAGGGACTTGCTGTTGATGTATACTAAAACTAAGGGGATTAGATTCACTAACCTAGCCATTAGATTAGTGCAATTTTACTCAACATCCTGTAATGCTTCCATGTCCTCTTCACCTGTACGGATCTTGACAACTTTTGCAACGTCATATACAAAGATCTTTCCATCTCCGATATGTCCTGTGTAAAGGGCCTTCTTTGCAGCCTCTACAACACTGTCTACAGGAATCTTGCTTACGACAACCTCAACCTTGATCTTAGGAAGTAAGGTTGCATCGACTTCAGCACCACGATAACGCTCGCCGGAACCTTTCTGGATACCACAACCCATAACCTGTGTACAGGTCATACCGGTTACACCCAGATCGTTCATTGCCTTCTTTAAGTGATCGTAACGCGACAGTTTTGCGATAATAACAACTTTGTACATTCCGGTTGCGTCCTTTGGAATAGCGGAAACAACCTTGACAGCGGCATCTTTCTTTGCCTGTGAAGCCTCTGCATATTCTGGTGTACCAAGGTCTGTGTTTTCGTTAACATCCATTGTCATAGTGTTGGAAACATCCATGATGGAGAATCCTGAGTAAGCAGATGCAAGACCATGCTCCATAGAATCCAGACCAACGATTTCCTCTTCCTCAGTAACACGAAGACCGATTGTCTTCTTAATAATAACAAATGCGATGGTAATTGTTACGGCAGTCCATGCTGCAACAGTAACGAAACCTAATAACTGAATACCTAACTGCTTGAATCCGCCACCGTAGAAAAGACCTTTTACTGTATCATTTCCCGGTGCAGATGTTGTTGCAAATAAACCAACGGCGATTGTTCCCCAGATACCATTCATCATATGTACAGCCACAGCACCAACTGGGTCATCCACATGAAGCTTATAATCAAGAAGCCATACTCCAAAGCATACAAGTAAACCAGAAACAAAACCGATAATAATTGCTCCAAGACAATCTGTCACATCACATGGAGCTGTGATTGCTACAAGTCCTGCAAGAGATGCATTCAGACACATGGAAACATCCGGCTTACCATATTTGATCCATGTAAAGATCATACATACAACAGTTGCCACTGCTGGTGCTACGGTTGTTGTAAGGAATACGCTTGCAAGCTGATCACCTGTTGTACATGCAGCACCGTTGAATCCATACCATCCAAACCACAGGATAAATACACCAAGTGCTCCAATTGGAAGGTTATGTCCTGGAAAAGCATTGACCTTTGTAATCTTTCCGGATTTGTCTTTTGTAAACTTACCAATACGCGGTCCAAGCATTGCAGCTCCGATCAATGCGGAGATACCACCTACCATATGAATTGCACAGGAACCTGCAAAATCATGGAAACCAAGCTGTGCAAGCCATCCACCGCCCCAGATCCAGTGTGCTTCGATTGGATAGATCAATGCAGAAATTACTGCAGAATAAATACAATAAGATAAGAATTTTGTTCTCTCAGCCATAGCACCGGATACGATGGTTGCTGTGGTTGCACAGAATACCAAGTTGAATACAAAGTTTGAAAAATCAAAATTTGAATAGCTTGTAAAAATATCAAATCCAGGTTTTCCGATAAATCCTAAGAAATCTTCACCCAGTAACAATGAAAAACCTATCAGAATGAACATAACTGTACCAATACAGAAATCCATAAGGTTCTTCATAATAATATTTCCGGCATTCTTTGCTCTGGTAAAACCAGTTTCTACCATAGCAAAACCTGCCTGCATCCAGAATACCAGTGCGGCACCAATCAGAAACCAGATGCCAAACATATTTTCATTAATAAAATCAATAATTTGTTGTTCCATAACGTTTCCCTCCTTCTTTGGCGTACAACGATCACAAGGAATCCTCCCACTTCGTGGGTCTCTCCTTATGATAAAAAAAAACACTTCCCCAAAATTCCACAGCTTTGTGGTTCTGAAAAAGTGTCCTTTATTTTAATAATATTTATGAATTAACTTTCTATGATTATACTTCGAAAATTAAATCTCCATAAGATGGCATTGGCCATAAGTCTTTGTCTACGATCATCTCAAGCTTATCTACTGGTGCACGAAGTGCATCCATTGCTGTCTTAACAGTGTCTCTGTAGTATACTGCCTGATCTCTGCCTTCTTCCATCTTTCCACCCTGCTCGGTTACTTCCTGTACCTTTGTCAGTGCAGCTTTGGTCTCTGCGAGTAATGCAGATGTCTCTTTTAACAGTTCTGTCTGTGTGCTGACGTCAGCATCTGCGCATGCTGTCTTTACTGTAGCAAGTGACTGTCCAAGCTCTGTTGTATATTTGATAACTGCCGGAATGATCTGCTTTCCAGCGATATCGATCATCGCCTTTGCTTCGATATTGATAGTCTTTGCATAAGTCTCATACTCAATTTCTACACGGGACTCAAGTTCTGGCTTAGTAAATACACCAAACTTCTCGAATGCAGCAACAGATTCCGGTGCTGTATAAGCAGGGATTGCATCAACCATGGATTTGATGTTTGGAAGACCACGCTTTGCAGCTTCCTCAACCCATTCATCCGAATATCCGTTTCCATTGAATACGATTCTCTGATGCTCAACTGCATACTCTTTAATCAGATCATGTACAGCAAGTTCGAAATCATCTGCTTTCTCAAGTCTGTCACAAGCCTCTGAGAATGCTTCTGCAACGATGGTGTTCAATACGATATTTGCCTGTGCAACAGAATCCTGAGAACCAACCATACGGAACTCAAACTTGTTACCAGTGAAAGCGAATGGTGATGTACGGTTACGATCTGTCGCATCCTTCATGAAATCAGGAATTGTCTTAACACCTGTCTCAAGTTTCTCACCCTTTAAGCTGTGTGTTGCTGTACCAGTGGAGATTAACTGATTTAATACGTCTCCAAGCTGATCTCCTAAGTATACAGAAAGGATTGCTGGTGGTGCCTCGTTTGCTCCTAATCTGTGATCATTTCCTACGTCAGCAGCTGCTGCACGAAGAAGTGCTGCATGCTCATCAACAGCTTTTAACATACAGGTAAGTACAAGTAAGAACTGTACGTTCTCATGTGGTGTCTTGCCCGGCTCAAGTAAATTAATTCCGTCGTCAGTTGTAATAGACCAGTTGTCATGCTTTCCGGATCCGTTCACACCTGCGAATGGTTTCTCATGAAGCAAGCACTGTAAGCCATGACGTCCGGCTACTTTCTTTAATGTCTCCATGATCAGCTGGTTGTGGTCTACAGCTACATTACACTCTGCATAGATTGGAGCTAACTCGTGCTGTGCAGGAGCAACCTCATTATGCTGTGTCTTTGCAGATACACCCAGTTTCCAGAGTTCCTTGTTTACATCTTTCATGTAAGCTGCGATTCTCTCGCGGATAGCTCCGAAGTAATGGTCATCCATTTCCTGGCCCTTTGGAGGCATTGCACCGAATAATGTACGACCTGTAAAGATCAAATCTTTACGCTGTAAATATTTTTCACGATCTACAATGAAATACTCCTGCTCAGGTCCAACAGAAGGTGTAACCTTTGTGGATGTTGTATTTCCAAATAATCTTAATAAGCGAAGTGACTGTTCATTGATTGCTTCCATGGAACGAAGAAGTGGTGTCTTCTGATCCAGTGCCTCTCCTGTGTAAGAACAGAAAGCAGTTGGAATGCAAAGTGTTGCGCCTGCAGCATCCTGACGAACAAATGCAGGTGATGTACAATCCCAGGCTGTATAACCTCTTGCCTCAAATGTAGCTCGAAGTCCTCCGGATGGGAAAGATGATGCATCCGGCTCACCTTTGATCAATTCCTTGCCGGAAAAACTCATTAATACTTTTCCGTTTGGCATTGGAGCTGTAATGAAAGAATCATGTTTCTCAGCGGTAACACCTGTCAGTGGCTGGAACCAATGTGTATAGTGGGTTGCACCTTTCTCAATCGCCCATTCTTTCATCTCATGTGCAACGACATCGGCTGTCTCAAGATCTAATTCTTTTCCTTCCTCCATTACTTCATGGAGTTTTTTGTAAACTTTTTTCGGAAGACGTTCCTGCATTACTGCATCGTTAAATACGTTTTCTCCGAAAATGTCTGCTACGTTATAATAGTCACTCATTTCCACAACATCCTTTCTTTCCAACAATCAAATCCCCTTGATTGCATTTTATTTTATAAAGCGAAACTTTTTACTAAAAAAGGGCATTCCAATCCTAGTTGGAACGCCCTCGTTCATGTCTCACATTTATTCTGAAACTAAGATACCTCTTTCCAACTTAAAATGCAACCATTTTTTTTGAAGTTTTTCGATTTTATTCATATTTGCCGTTTTTCATCAAAAATCTACTTATTTTTTGGTAACATCTTATAAACATACTCCAAAGGGGTACATTTTCTTATCCTTCTATAAAATTAATAGTACTTTTTTATTATACTGCATCCTTTATCCGCGGCGCAAGGCTTATTTCTGTAACGCAACTTTGAAAGGTAAAACTATTATGTATCTTGGACTGTTCGTCGTGTCGACATCATGATATAATAATAAATACTTTGAATAATTAAGAAGGAACTAATCCAAATGGCGTATATTAAGGAGAGTTTTATGAAAAGAAAAATGATCACTTGCATTGCTTGTGTTATTTTTTGTAATTTTATTACTTTTACCCCAGTCAATGCGAACCCCACAACAAATGCTTTACTGTGCAATAATAAAACCATACAGTTAATTGGTGGAGCATCGATTGGAATGCATATACAGCAGTGCAGTACCAGTAAAGCAAAGAATATTACGCAGTTTTTCCAAAATCCACAGAAGAACTATAATACGACAGGAAAATATAAGATTGGAAAAGTCAAGATCAAATCTTTTACAAGTAAATTTGTAAATCAAAGCGAAAAGAAAAAAATGATTTCTGTAAATTACAAAGATTCTTGGAAAGATGAGGAAGAAACAGGATTTGGAGGCCTTCTTGACGATCGTTATTTATACGCACAGACCTATCTTCCGGTGTATACGGAATATCTTAATCAGTGTGGTTACAAAAACCCCAATATTTATGCTAATGGTTATATTAAAAATTGGAAAGGGTTCAAGTACAACGGATATGTCCAGCAGACCTATATCTTGGAAAATGTATATAATAAACGATCCTCGCAAAAAAAACATTTGCAGTATGAGGGAAGTGGAACACTTAACTCATTTTCAAGAATTATTGAAACAAATTGGAAATCGGTTAAAGGTGCAACCGGTTACGAAATCCGGCTGAATCAAAACTACAACGGAAACTGGACCGGATGGACATACCGTCGTACATCCGCAAACAATGTGAAGATCATGAGCCTGGTAGGTGGATTCGAAGGGGTTGTTAGGGACTATTGGTTAAGTGGACTGAACAATGAAGGTTGGGTTAAAGTCAAGTATAAGGATAATATGATTGATCAAACGCTTTCCATCGGCTGTACATATAAACTACAGGTGCGGGCATATAAAAAAGTTGAAAGTAAATATTACTATGGTGACTGGTCAGATGTTCACACAGCAAAAAAAATTAAACGGACAGCATATGCCAAGGCAGATGTATCAAATGGTAGTGTCAAAATAACAGTTCCTGATGTTGATATACAGATCATATCTTCCATTAAAAACGATACCGAATGGATATCAAAGCCTAATCCATTTGCATCCGCTCATGCAGGCTTCGAAGTACAGATATCTGATACAAAGGACTTCAAAAATGCAGAAACACGAAAGTTTGAATCGACATCAAAAGAAATGACACTTAATGACATTCAAAAAGGCAAATACGTAAGAGTTAGAACGTATAGCAACAAAAAAGACGTTTTATCTAGCGAATGGAGTTCCTACAAAAAAGTTAAATAATCATTATATTAAAAGAATATCATATTGGATTATTCACTTACTATTTGTCAGTTGAATTTTCAGCCAATACATGTTATATTGATTATACAAAAAGGGGCCACCGATAGACGGTTGACCCATTATGTTAATTAGCTAAAAATAGCCGCTCAACTTGGTAGGTCGGGGCGGCTATTTCTGTGTCTTACTATTATCCTTACCAAAGGAATATCCTAATCCAAAGCAGGTTAAGCCGAAGCTCACTACTGCAATAAAATCAACAATACTCATAAGGCTTAGCCCTCCTTTCCTCTGATTCCCTTATGGGTTTCTATGTAATCGGAGGGTCACAGTCCCTCCGTAGAGGGTCAACCGCCTACCGTTATGGTAGCACCCAATGAAATTCTATCATAGCTCCATAGCATTTTCAATGTAAATATCGCTTTCATTCGACAGTAATCCCTTGTTTACTTGCCAAAAGAAAAAGACCCCATAGAACGGATTTCTCCGTCCTACAAGGTCTTGTGTTCTCGCTTTTTTGCTACTCCCTAAACTAAAGTTTTTTACCCTTTGAGACTAATTATCTTTGCCTTGGGATATGGAGAATTTGACCTTGCATGAATATTATTACAACGTGCTCACTATATTTTGTCGAGGTCAAAATTGACAACTATAATGGACAATCCATTACATCCAATTTTATATTCATTAAAACTTTTGCTTTTCCATCAATCTCCTCATACATCTTTAATTTTATAATTTCTTCTTCATCTATGATTCTATGACCAAACATAACCAGTCTTATTTTTGGATAACATAAATTCTTTTCCTTCTGCACTATTCTTCCATTTTCTTCTGATTCTAATTTAAAATATTTACTCTTGTGAATTATTGCATCTCTTATTTCCAGACCTATGTCAGTATTGGAAATTTTTTGTCCGTATATATTAATTGCCTGATGAGTAACCAAAATACTATATGGTAAATTTCTATCATCAACACCTTTGTACTCATAATGTCTCTTATTTAAATAATCATCTATCCATTCATCAATTACATCATTCTTAAAATATATATTTACTATTTCTCGAATATAATTCCGAATTTGTGGTCTATTATTATCCACCAAATTCTTTAATCTTTCATTTTCGATATCGTTCCTTCGTATTTGATGATACCCCAATGATACTTTTGCCTTCAAACTACAACCTTTAAAACTTTCACTATCAAATATTGCCAAGCCAGATATACTATGTGTATAATGTTTTGCATGCAATCCCTTTCGCCCTGTTACGTTTTCCTCCATGGTGTTTTTATATAAATTTATTATCTGTATAGGATTTTTACACCTAGGACAGATAGCAAAATATGGACTTATAGAGCTTATCTCTGGTCTATAATATGGTTTATCCTTATTTGTTTTTTCACAGTAATTTTCTTCTGTCAATGTTTCTTCATCATCTGAATTTAAAATTCCAAATACATTCATATATCTCTTCTCCAATCTTTAGTATATAACCATTTTCAACGTCAACGCTTCTAAAGGGAAAATAGAACTATCTTCATAATTCCAAAAGTAATTTTTGAGTTGAATTTTCAGTCAATACATGTTATATTGATTATACAAAAAGGGTGCCACCGATAGACGGTTGACCCGATACTAATTGTTAAGCTTTAGAAAAGCCGCTCAGTTTTCTCAGGACCGGGGCGGCTATTTCTGTGTCTTACTATTATCCTTACCAAAGGAATATCCTAATCCAAAGCAGGTTAAGCCGAAGCTCACTACTGCAATAAAATCAACAATACTCATAAGGCTTAGCCCTCCTTTCCTCTGATTCCCTTATGGGTTTCTATGTAATCGGAGGGTCACAGTCCCTCCGTAGAGGGTCAACCGCCTACCGTTATGGTAGCACCCAATGAAATTCTATCATAGCTCCATAGCATTTTCAATGTAAATATCGCTTTCATTCGACAGTAATCCCTTGTTTACTTGCCAAAAGAAAAAGACCCCATAGAACGGATTTCTCCGCCCTACAAGGTCTTGTGTTTAATTATCTTTGCCTTGGGATAGATAGTTATTCCATCTTATTCAGCTTTACCAACTGAACCAAATAATTCCATCTTCTCTTTAACAGTTGCCTTGATAGCATCTGCGCCAGGAGCAAGTAACTTACGAGGATCAAATCCTTTGCCCTCTAAGTCCTTACCAGCCTCGATATATTTACGTGTAGCATCTGCGAAAGATAACTGGCACTCTGTGTTAACGTTGATCTTAGATACACCAAGAGAGATTGCTTTCTTGATCATGTCTGCTGGAATACCTGTACCACCATGAAGAACTAATGGCATCTCACCTGTCTTAGCCTGGATTGCATCCAATGTCTCGAAGCTTAATCCCTTCCAGTTTGCCGGATACTTACCATGAATGTTACCGATACCAGCTGCAAGCATATCTACGCCAAGATCAGCGATTGTCTTACACTCGTCTGGATCTGCGCACTCGCCCATACCAACAACACCGTCTTCTTCTCCACCGATAGAACCAACTTCACACTCGATAGAAAGACCTAAGTTGTGAGCTACGTTTACTAACTCTGTAGACTTAGCAAGGTTCTCCTCGAATGGGTAATGAGATCCGTCGAACATGATGGATGTGAATCCAGCCTTAATACACTTGTAGCATCCTTCGTATGTTCCGTGATCCAAGTGAAGAGCTACAGGAACTGTAATTCCAAGTTCCTTATCCATAGCCTTAACCATAGCAGCTACTGTACCGAAACCTGTCATGTACTTTCCAGCACCCTCAGATACACCAAGGATAACAGGGCTCTTAAGCTCCTCAGCTGTAAGAAGAATGGACTTTGTCCACTCTAAGTTGTTGATATTGAACTGACCAACTGCATAGTGGCCTGCTTTTGCTTTCTTAAGCATTTCTGTTGCAGATACTAACATATCATTTTCCTCCTAATCTTAAGTTAACTTGATTATAGTACATTTCTACCAAAAAATAAAGTTAAAAATTTAACAATTCAACAAAAGATTGTAACTCTTTGATGGAGATTTTGAATAAGAACCTCCTCATGCTCGCCTCCGAACTCTCCGTCTAAGGTCCATGCCACATTTTCTTTTGCTGTAATGCGCACCTGATCCGCCTTAAAAGAGTAGATCAGATCCGTATCATCGATCATATTTGCAAGGCATGCCAGGATTTCATTAAGCTCAATCGGATTGCGTGGCTTTTTGATCATTGTCACTTCAAAAACGCCATCGTCAAGTTTGACATCATTGCCTGTCATGCCTTTAAATCCACCTACGGAAATGGAATTTGTCACCATTCCATAAATAAACTCATCCTGAAATACATTTCCATCATATTCCACCTGCATATTATAGGAAGGAATATCATGCAGGCATTTGGCACCTTCCATAATATATGCCACATGCCCAAAAATATTTTTCAACTGCTGGGATGTCTTATAAGACACTTCCGTAAAAAGCCCGAATGCAGCAACATAAACGAATGTATCGGAATTAAAATCACCGATATCGCATGGAAACAGATGATCTCCCACCGCTACTGCTGCAGATTTAACCATGTCTTTTGGAATACCAAGAGAATTGGCAAAATCATTGGTACTGCCTGCCGGTATATAACCGATCGGCACATCCTTTCCACTCTGGATCAGTCCGGTCATCACCTCATCGAGGGTTCCATCTCCTCCACTGCATACAATACGGTCATAATTTGCAGCTTCTGCTGCTACTTTCTGTATGGCATCTCCCTGTGCCTGTGTGGTATATACCGTCACCTCGAAGTCTGCTTTTACCATAGTATCTATGATCTCTACCAGATTATTCTTAATCTGTCCTTTTCCCGAATGTGGGTTAAAAATAAATAACAATTTCTGACTCATCAGTTCTCATCCTCATTTGATCACTTTATTTTCGGTTGTTTGTACTGGTTTCTCGAATTCTTCTGCGATTGCAGCCAGTTTGTGCAATCTGTGGTTGACCCCGGATTTTCCTACCGGTGGATCAAGATATGTACCAAGTTCCTTTAATGTTGCTTCCGGATAATCAAGTCTTACCTGTGCCACTTCGGCCAGTGGCTTGGGAAGCTGATCAAATCCAATGTATTTTTGGATTTTTTTGATATCCTCGATCTGTTTGACCGCGGCATTGACTGTCTTATTGATGTTGGCAGTCTCACAGTTTACTTTACGGTTCACGGAATTGCGCATTTCTTTTAAAATGCGGACATTCTCCAATTTCATCAAAGATACATATGCTTCCATGACATTGAGCATATCCACAATCTGTGAACCTTCTTTTATATAGAGAACATACCGTTCCTTACGCTGGACAATTTTGCCTTCTGCCTCAAAGTATCCCACCAGTTCCTGCAACTGCATTGCCTGTTCCATCGTCCTGCAGGCAATCTCAAAATGGTACGATTTGTTCGGATCACTGATCGATCCTGCTGCAAAAAACGCGCCTCGTATAAATGCCCGCTTGCAGCACATCTGCTGCACCAGCATTCCATCTGCTCTCTGTTCATTGAGTGGCATTTTTTTTTTGACATCCCAACGGAGCGCGGAAAGTATCTTTTCACTTTCCTTTGGTTCCAACGTTTTCCCTGCATCGATTGCAAAAGCCCGCTGTACTAATCCGATATATTTTTCTTTCAAAAGAACATTATCGGTATCCATTTGCAATTGACCGGATGCCTTATCATATGAGCCTTCCATCTCCAGCATGCCCGCCAGTTCCGCCAGCTGGCAGTGCCGGCTTTTGGAAAACTGCTTTGCCAGTTCTTCTTTTACTTCACTTGAGAAAGACATGTTACTTTCCTCTCAGCGCATCTTTTCCAATATCCCGATGCTCTATCTTCAAACCATAATCTTTATTGCCATCCAGCCGCTTATACAATTCATTGGCAAGTGTGACGGACCGGTGCTTGCCGCCCGTACATCCAATGGAAATGACCAGCTGATTTTTTCCCTCATCGATATAATGCGGAATCAGAAACGATACCAGATTTTCCAATTTGTCCAAAAATTCCTTTGCCTCTGGAAATTGCATGACATACTGCTGGATTTCCACATCGTTTCCGGTCTTCGGACGTAATCCATCCACATAATATGGATTCGGCAAAAAACGCACATCCATGACAATATCCGAATCTGCCGGAATGCCATACTTGAATCCAAAGGAAAGAATCGTGACATACAGACTGTTAAACTCTTCGTCTTTTACAAAGATACGTTCCAGTTCGGTTTTTAATTCTCTTGTAAGCAACCGGCTCGTATCGATAATATAATCGGCCTTTTCTTTCAGATACTCTAATTTGCATCGCTCGCGACGAATTCCCTTATCCACACGCTCTCCATGTGCCAGCGGATGACTGCGTCTCGTCTCTTTGTAACGCTTCACAAGCACATTGTCCTCCGCATCCAGGAACAGAATTTCATATTTGATATCCTTCTTTGAAAGTTCATCCAGCACTGTATTCAGTGAATCCAGACTCTCGCCGCTTCGTGCATCAATACCGATTGCAATTTTCTTCTGTTGTGTATCAAAGCTCTTGGTGAAATCCACCAGCTTATCCAACAGTGGGATGGGAAGATTGTCAATGCAGAAAAAGCCCATATCTTCCATCATTTTCATTGCGGTGCTTTTTCCCGCACCAGACATTCCTGTAACTATTACCAATCGCACTCTTCCAACATCCTTCCTGTTCTGCTTCTAAAACTCACCAATCATTTTTACTTCCGGCTCCAATTCCACGCCGAACTGTTCTTTTACTTTTTCTTTTACATCCTGCATCAGCTGTCGCACATCCGCTGCTGTTGCGTTGGCCTGGTTGATGACAAATCCACAATGTTTTTCAGAAACCTGTGCCCCGCCAACGGTATACCCCCGAAGTCCGGCATCCATAATCAGCTTTCCTGCAAAATAGCCTTCCGGACGCTTAAATGTGCTTCCGGCACTTGGATATTCCAATGGTTGTTTTTCCACTCTGCGATTCCGCAGGTCCGCCATCTGTGCACGGATCTCTTCTTCCGGTTTCTTTTCAAGTTGTAATGTTGCTTCCACAACAATACCGCCTTTTTCCATAATACAGCTGTGACGGTAGGACAAATCTAATTCTTCTACCGATAAAATATGCATTGCACCTTCCTGATCGATGATCTTGACGCTCTCAAGAATGTCTTTCATCTCTCCACCATAAGCACCTGCATTCATAGTAACTGCGCCGCCGATGCTTCCCGGAATTCCTGCTGCAAATTCCATTCCGCCAAGGCCTGCTGCCGCTGCCGCATTCGCTACTTTTGAAAGTAACGCCCCCGCTCCTGCCACAATTTTTGTGCCTTCTACACGGATATCATTCATTCCGCTTCCTATCTCAATGACAAGGCCACGGATTCCCTTATCTCCTACAAGAAGATTGCTTCCGTTACCAATCACCGTAACTTCTGCATTTTCTTTTTTTGCTGCTTCAAGCAAAGCCGGCAGCTGCTCCTGATTCGGGCAGGCGTATACTTCTGCCGGACCACCGATACGAAATGTTGTATGCTTCGCCATCGGTTCTTCTTTCATCAGTTGCATTTTGGGGAAGCTTCCAGAAATTTTATCAAATAATTCTGCTGACATTATGCCTCCTTTAAAAAAGCAACATATCCCTGCAATGCTTCATACAGATCCACTTTGCTGATGATTTCCCATGGTGCATGCATGTTCAATACTGCCACACCGCTGTCAATAACATTCATGTCATAGTTTGCAAGAATATAGGCGATCGTTCCGCCGCCACCCTGATCTACCTTTCCAAGTTCTGCTGTCTGGAACGATACATTGTTTTTATCCATAATATTGCGAAGCTTTGCAACATATTCCGCATTTGCATCATTGGAACCGCTTTTTCCTCTTGCTCCTGTATATTTGTTAAATACCAGTCCTTTTCCAAAATATGCACTGTTTCTTTTTTCCATAACCGATGGATAATTTGGATCGAAAGCTGCCGATACATCGGAAGAAAGTACTTTGGAATTACGCATCGCTCTGCGAACGGCAAGCTCACTATATGTTCCTGCAAGGTTCATCACTTCTGCTACACAGTTTTCAAAGAAACGGGACTGCATTCCGGATGCTCCCACACTTCCAATCTCTTCCTTATCTACAAGAAGACATACGCTTGTATACTCCGGATTCTCTACTTTAAGCATTGCCTCAAAAGACGGATATGCGCAGACTCTGTCATCATGTCCATAGCCCATGATCATGCTGCGGTCAAAGCCGTAATCTCTGGCAGCACCTGCCGGAACCACTTCGATTTCTGCTGAGAGAAAATCCTCCTCGTCGATTCCGTATTCTTTGGAAAGAATGTCAAGAACGTTTGCTTTCACACGGTCCTTTGTCTTCTTTTTGTCGTCTTCATCCTCGCTTTCTTCCGCCGGGATACTTCCAATCAGTAAGTCAAGTGCCTCACCCTCGATAACCTTGGCTGCTTTCTTTTCCATCTGATCTGCAGATAAATGGATCAGTAAATCACTGATTCCAAATACCGGGTCGGTTAGTTTCTCGCCGATATTTACTTTCACGGTTGTTCCGTCCTTTTTACAGATGACACCGTGCAAAGCCAGTGGAAGTGTTACCCACTGATATTTTTTGACACCTCCATAATAATGTGTGTCGATCATTGCCATCTCTGTGTCTTCATACAGTGGCACCTGCTTTAAATCCAAACGCGGAGAATCGATGTGTGCGCCTAAGATGTTCATTCCCTGCTCCATATCCTTGCTGCCGAGAATAAACATTGCCAGACCTTTTCCCATATTGTTTGCAATTACCTTGTCACCAGCCTTAAGTGTTGCAGAGGATGCGATCAGCTCATCCATATCTGCAAATCCTGCTTCTTTTGCTTTGGCATACAAATGTGCCGTACATTCTCTCTCAGTTTTACAGTCAGATATAAAATTGCGATACGTTTCTGCAAATGCAAAAATTTCTTCTCTTTTGCTGGAAGGATACTTATCCCACGCGTTCTTTTTTTCCATTTCTATTACCTCTATTCATCGTCGTCATTCTTTTTTGTCATGTTTGCCTGCACTCTGCGATACAGTTCCTGAGCTGCATTATAGCCCATCTTCTTTTGTCTGTGGTTGACTGCTGCAGTCTCACAGATGACTGCAAGATTTCGGCCCGGACGAATCGGAAGAGAGTGACATACGACCTTGTTTCCAAGATACTCAATATACTCTTCTTCAAGACCAAGACGGTCATAATCCGCATCTTTCTTCCAGTCTTCGAGCTTGATGACCAGATCAATCTGCTGCTTTTCCTTTACGCACTCAACACCGTACAGAGCTTTTACATCGATAATACCGATACCACGCAACTCAATAAAATGGCGGGTAACTTCCGGTGAAGTTCCGATTAATGTATGCTCGTTGATCTTGCGGATTTCGACAACATCATCCGTAACCAGTCGGTGTCCACGACGGATCAGCTCCAACGCCGCCTCGCTTTTTCCAATTCCGCTGTCTCCGGTAATCATAAGTCCTTCACCATAGACATCTACCAATACACCATGCACTGTAATACAAGGTGCCAGTTTTTCTGCCAGTGTATAAATCAACTCCGCCATAAACTCGGAAGTCGGCCGGCTGGTTCCAAGAATCGGCACATGATTCTTCTCTGCCTGCTCAATAAAAATGGCATCCGGCTGCAAATCTCTGCAAAAAATAACACACGGAATCTCAAACTGTAGAAATGCACTGTAGCGGATGCGCTTTTCTTCATCATTCATCTGCTGAATATATGCATATTCTACATTACCGATCATCTGGATTCTCGACTGCTCGAAATGAGCAAAGTATCCGGTCAACTGTAAGGCCGGACGGTTTACATCACTTGATGTGATCTTGATTTTTTTCAAATCTATATTGTCTGTAAAATTTTTCAGATCAAGAATTTTTGCAATCTTAGCTACACTTACACTGGAATCATTCATACGCCTCTTCCCCCTATTTTATGATGATGTTCAAATTGACACTTTAATCATTTTATTTTAACACTTTGCCCCTGATATAGCAATTATTTCTCCACTGCCGGCGGGTTATGCAAAAATGCATATACTTTCTCTGCCGCCGCCCGGTTCATGCTCGGAGCCTGCGCCAGTTCGTCCTCCGTTGCATTACGGATATTCTCAATGGACTGGAACTGTTTCATAAGTGCCTTGCGCCGCGCCGGACCAATGCCCTCGATATCGTCTAAAATCGAATGCACCTGCGCTTTGGAGCGCAGCGAACGGTGATACTCAATCGCAAACCGGTGCGCCTCATCCTGTATCCGCGTAATCAGTTTAAAGCCTTCGTCATGCCTGTCGATTGGGATTTCCACATTATTAAAATACAATCCGCGTGTGCGGTGATTGTCATCTTTTACCATACCACACACCGGAATCGAAAGACCCAGTTCCTGCAATACCTGCAGACAGATATTTACCTGGCCTCTTCCACCATCCATCATAATAATATCCGGAAAACGCGTAAAACTTCCAAGTTCCTGTGGCATTTCTTTTTCTTTTAATTCCTGCTGTTCCCGCATTCCATGCGAAAATCGCCGGGTCAGAACTTCATGCATGGATGCATAATCATCCGGCCCTGTGATCGTGCGAAGCTTGAACTTGCGGTAATCACTGCGCTTTGGTTTCCCTTTCTCATATACGATCATGGAGCCAACCGTCTCAAATCCGTTGATATTGGAAATATCGTATGCTTCCATGCGATTGAGTCCTTTCATTCCCAGCAAATGTTCAATCTCTTTTACTGCGCCGATCGTACGGCCTTCTTCTCTCTTGATTTTCTCTTTGTCCTGATTGAGAACTAATGCCGCATTTTTGGCAGCAAGTTCTACCAGTTTCTCCTTCATTCCTTTCTGCGGAATGCGGATCGTCACTTTATGTCCGCGCTTTCTCGTAAGCCACTCTTCAAGTACCGGAATATCTTCGATACTCTCCTGCAGCATGATTTCTCTTGGAATAAATGGTGTCCCCGAATAAAACTGCTTTACAAAATTCACAAGTATATCGCTCGTACTCTCTTCCGAACCGACACGCACATGAAAATGGTCTCTTCCGATAATCTTTCCACTTCGAATAAAAAATACCTGTACAACTGCATCCGTATCATCACTGGCAATGGCAATGATATCTTTGTCCTCGCCATCGGTATTCGTGATTTTCTGCTTCTGTGCGATCTGCTTCACACTCGTCAGAAGTTCCCGGTATTCGATGGCTTTTTCAAATTCCATCGCTTCGGATGCATCCTGCATCTTTGTCTCCAGTTCCCTGATTACCGGTGCATAGTTTCCGTTCAGAAACTCCAGTGCTTTGCTCACCTGTTTCCCGTAGGTTTCTTTATCGATGTATCCCTGGCAGGGTGCATCACATTGATGAATGTGATAATTCAGACAGGCACGATCCAATCCGATATCTCTCGGAAGTTTCCGGTTGCAGGTGCGAAGCTTATAAATTTTATTGATCAGCTCGATCGTGTCTTTGACCGCACCGGCACTCGTATATGGTCCAAAATATCTGGATTTATCCTTTTTGAGCTGACGTGAAAACAATACACGCGGAAAATCTTCGCCCATCGTCACCCGGATATACGGATATGTCTTATCATCACGAAGCATTGTATTATACTTTGGTGTGTGCTCTTTGATCAGATTGCATTCGAGCACGAGCGCCTCCAGCTCCGAATCGGTAATGATATATTCAAAGCGGGCAATGTGCTCGACCATCTGCTTTTTCTTGATTCCCTCATCATGGCTCGGCTGAAAATACTGCCGTACACGTTTACGAAGGCTGACTGCTTTTCCAATATAAATAATTGTATCCGTACTGTCGTGCATGATATAGACGCCCGGCTGATCCGGGAGTTTTTTTAATTCTTCCTGAAAATCAAACATTTTATTTCCTCGTCAGAAAAAGCAGGAATGTCCTGCATTCCTGCTTTTATCTATGTTAGTCTTCGAACATTTCATCGCTATCGACCGGAGAAATCGTTGGCTGTATGTCTGGTACATCGTTATCTGCCGGATTCAGCCCGCTTCCCTTATGTCCTTCTGTCTCTTCCGGTTCTGGTAATCCTTTCATCTCTCGGAATATCTTCATAAACTCTTTACCGGTAATTGTTTCTTTCTCATAGAGATACTCGCTGATATGATCAAGAATCTCACGATTCTCTGCCAGCATTCGCATAGCTTCATCGTAACTGTGATTGATAATATCAAGAACTTCCTTGTCAATCATGCCCGCGGTATCTTCTCCACAGATCAGGCCCGCACGACCATCCAGATACTGATTCTCAACCGTTGCAAGACACATCATTCCGAACTTGTCAGACATACCATACATCGTTACCATCGCACGGGCAATCTTGGTTGCCTGCTCGATATCGTTTGCTGCTCCGCTTGTTGCGGACTGGAAAACAAGTACTTCTGCTGCACGTCCTGCCATGTAAGTGGTAATCTTTGCAAGAAGCTCATCCTTTGTCTCAAGATACTTTTCTTCTTCCGGTGTCTGCAGCGTATATCCCAACGCTCCCATCGTACGCGGTACGATTGTGATCTTCTGTACCGGCTCCGTATTTTTCTGCAATGCAGATACAAGTGCATGACCAACTTCATGATAGGAAACAATCTTTCTTTCTTTGTCGCTCATGACACGATCTTTCTTTTCTTTTCCGCCGACAGCTACCAGTTCAAATGCCTCGAACAGATCCGACTGATTTACAAATTTTCTTCCATTCTTGACCGCATTGATTGCTGCCTCATTGATCATATTGGCCAGATCCGATCCAACCAGACCTGCGGTCGCAAGAGCAAGTGCATCCAAATCAACGGTCTCGTCCATATGCACATCTTTGGAATGTACTTTTAAAGTTTCCAGACGTCCCTTTAAATCCGGCTTGTCAACAATAATGCGTCGGTCGAAACGGCCCGGACGAAGCAATGCTTTGTCAAGCACTTCCGGACGGTTTGTCGCTGCAAGAATGAGGATTCCCTTGGATGCATCAAAACCATCCATCTCTGCAAGCAACTGGTTCAATGTCTGCTCACGCTCATCATTGCCTCCGCCGTATCGGCTATCACGGCTTTTACCGATTGCATCAATCTCATCGATAAATATAATGCAAGGTGCCATCTTCTGTGCTTCCTTGAACAAGTCTCTGACTCGAGAAGCTCCGACACCTACGAACATCTCTACGAAATCTGAACCTGCCAGGGAGAAGAACGGAACATTTGCTTCTCCTGCCACTGCCTTTGCAAGGAGTGTCTTACCGGTTCCAGGAGGTCCCACAAGAAGTGCTCCTTTGGGAAGCTTTGCTCCAATGTCACGGTACTTTTTCGGATTGTGCAGGAAATCAACTACTTCCTGTAAAGATTCTTTTGCCTCATCCTGTCCAGCAACATCTTTAAAGGTCACTCCGGTTGTCTTTTCAACATATACCTTGGCAGTTGTCTTTCCAACTCCCATTGCACCGCCACCCATACGCTTCATCAGAAAACCAAACAAAATCCAGATCAGGACAAGTGGAATAATAATACTTAAGATATTGACCAGCCATGTGGATGTATTATCCGGTACCGTTGCTGAAATCTCAATTGCTTTTCCTTCAGAAGTCTTTGCATTCTTTAAAGTTCTGATCAGATCCGTATCATTAACGATTCCAGTATAATAAGTCACTTTATAAGGTGCCTTATCCTTTACCAGTGTGTAGTCCATCTCATAGGAGCTGAATTCCACCGTCTTAATATTTTTCTTGTCCAGCTGCTCAAGGAATTCCGAATATGTAGTTTCCTTTGAGCTCATCTGCGAAAAGCGGCTGGAAAAAAGTGAAATCAGAAACAATGCCACAAGCGTTACCATAATGAATCCAAGAATCATCTGCCCATTGTGGTTCTTCTTGTTGTTGTCATTGTTATTGTTTCCATTATTGTTGTTATTGTTATAATTGTTACCGTTATTATAATTATCGCCACCGTTATAGTTTCCGTTGTTATAATTATTCGGTGCCTGATTATCCATAAGCCCTCCATTTGTATGTCGCATCGTACATCTCTCATTTGATTCTCTTGTTTAATATCCTTATTATATGTAATAGAACACTTAAAATCAACAATTTGTTCATGAACTTTTTCTGCTTATTTATAAAGTTTTTCTAAAAAAGGTATGGCATAAATTGATTTATGGCTGTATAATATGTAAGTTATTTTATATATATTCGAAAGCATATTACGATTGAGGAGGAAAATTATGCCTGTTAAATACGTCTTTGTCACTGGTGGTGTCGTTTCCGGACTTGGAAAAGGAATCACTGCCGCATCTCTCGGACGTCTGCTGAAGGCCCGTGGCTATAAAGTCACCATGCAGAAGTTCGACCCATATATCAACATTGATCCGGGAACCATGAATCCGATCCAGCATGGTGAAGTATTCGTTACCGATGACGGAGCTGAAACGGACTTGGATCTTGGTCACTATGAGCGTTTTATCGATGAGAGTCTGACAAAGAATTCCAACGTAACTACCGGTAAAGTATACTGGTCCGTTCTGCAGAAGGAACGCCGCGGTGATTACGGCGGAGGAACCGTTCAGGTTATTCCACATATTACAAACGAAATCAAAAGCCGCTTCTACCGTAACTTTACCTCAGACGATATGCATATCGCTATTATAGAAGTCGGAGGAACCGTCGGAGATATCGAAAGCCAGCCTTTCCTTGAAGCCATCCGCCAGTTCCAGCATGAAGTCGGACACGAGAATGCAATCCTGTGTCACGTAACTTTAATCCCATATCTGCGCGCTTCCGGTGAGCTGAAAACAAAGCCAACACAGGCAAGCGTTAAGGAATTACAGGGAATGGGTATCCAGCCGGATATCATCGTATGCCGTTCCGAGCAGCCTTTGGATCAGGGATTAAAAGATAAGATTGCTTTATTCTGTAACGTACCAAATTCTCATGTTCTGCAGAATCTTGATGTTGAATATCTCTATGAGGCACCACTTGCCATGGAGCAGGAGAACCTTGCAAAAGTTGTCTGTGAAAGCTTAAAGCTGGATTGTCCGGAACCGGATCTGACCGACTGGAAGCAGATGGTCAACGATCTGAGACATCCGACACAGGAAGTCCACATCGCATTAGTTGGAAAATATACTGCACTGCATGACGCATACATTTCTGTTGTCGAAGCATTAAAGCATGGTGGAATTCCACTTCATACAACGATCGACATCAAATGGGTTGATTCCGAAGAACTCACAACCGATAATGTCGGTGAGCTTTTAGGCGACGTAAATGGAATTCTTGTTCCTGGTGGATTCGGTATCCGTGGTGTTGAAGGAAAAATCCTTGCCGCACGTTATGCACGTGAAAACAACATTCCTTACCTTGGCTTATGTCTTGGTATGCAGGTTGCTATCATTGAATTTGCAAGACATGTCTGTGGTTACAACGATGCCCACAGTATCGAGCTTGATCCAAACACCACACATCCGGTAATCGCACTTATGCCAGACCAGAATGGTGTTGAGGATATCGGCGGAACATTAAGACTTGGTGCATACCCATGTGTACTTGACAAGGATTCCAAGGCTTGCAAAGTATATGGTACAACTGAGATTTCCGAGCGTCATCGTCATCGTTACGAAGTAAACAATGATTACCGTACCGCTCTCGTAGAACATGGTATGAAACTTTGTGGTACTTCCCCGGACGGCCGTATTGTAGAGATGATCGAACTTCCAGATCATCCATGGTTCATTGCTACACAGGCGCATCCGGAACTGAAATCCAGACCAAACCGTCCACACCCGCTTTTCCGTGGATTTGTCGAGGCAGCAACCAAATGTAAACGCTAATACATTCCCGGAGGAGTTCGCTTCTCCGGGTTTTTATTACATGAAACACATCTTTGATACGTTTCACAGGAGCAATCATTTATGCCAAAATCAACGAAACAAAAGCAGAAACTTTTTTATATTCTTGATTATCTGCGCAGTCAGACAGACGAAACGCACGTAGTCACGACACCACAGATTATCGCTTATCTGGAAGCCAATGGTATCAGTGCCGAACGAAAAAGTATTTACAATGATATACAGACGCTCAACGATTACGGCTTTGACATCATTCGACTTGATGGTCCCAAGGGTGGATACAAACTTCTTTCCCGTGAATTTGAACTGGCAGAAGTAAAGCTGCTTGTAGACCTTGTCCAGTCTTCCAAGTTCATCACGACCACAAAATCGCGGGAACTGATCCACAAACTGGAAAGTTTTGTCAGCAATCACGATGCCCGAAAACTGCAGCGCCAGGTCGTAGTCATTGACCGCAACAAAACAATCAATGAGACCATTTACTACAGTGTAGATATGATCTATACTGCAATATCCAGCAATGTGCAGATTCGTTTCCAATATTTTGACTGGGATGTGCATAAACAGATGAAGCTGCGCAAAGACGGTGCTTTTTACGAGGTAAGCCCCTGGCTGCTGACATGGGATGATGAAAATTATTACCTGATTGCCTACGATTCCCAGTCTGGAATTCTGAAACACTATCGTGTGGACAAAATGCTACACCTTTCTTTCACAGATGATATCCGTGAGGGAAAGGAATGCTATGATAAACTCGATGTAGCCGCTTATTCCAAAAAGACATTTGGCATGTTCGCCGGTGAAGAAAAAACCGTACAATTGCTCTGTGATCAGACAATGACAGGTGTGATTATCGACCGCTTTGGAAGCGATGTCGCTATCCGCCCAAAAGATGACAGCCACATTCTTGTCCGCGTCAATGTTGCCATCAGCCCGCAGTTCTATGGCTGGCTCTCCGGCCTGTCCGGCAAAGTGCGTATTCTGTCACCATCCGAAATTGCTCTGGATTATCAGAAATACCTGCAAAATATTTTGGACAGTTATAAAAACAATTGTTAACAGTATTTGAGAAAGGAAGAAATCTATTATGAATTTACCAAAAGATCCTGTCATGTTACTCTCCGTCGTTAATACACAGTTGCGCGACCATTATCCGACACTGGATGAACTTGCTTCTGCCTATATGGTTGAAAAGCAGGACCTCATTGACCGCCTGGCGTCCATCAATTACACCTACGATGCTGACCAGAATCAGTTTATTTAAAATGAAAGTGAGATTGTTATGTCTACGAGTTGTGATTTTTGTGCTTACAATGAATATGATGAAGATGACGAAGCTTACTACTGCTCCGTAAATATGGATGAAGATGATATGGCACGGTTTATGCAGAGTAGTTATAAGGAGTGCCCTTATTACCGATCCGGAGATGAATATAAAGTGGTTCGTCACCAGATGTAGAGTGTTCGACCTCAAAAGGCGCTATGGAAGCGTTTTCATACAAGGGACGGAAGAGGGCGCACTCTTCCTGTGTGTGGAAAAACGCCTGGATAGCGTGAGGTCTCACGCGATCTGTTGCCTGGCATGGAACATCCACATCCGGCAAAAACTGCACATCGAGACTGATCTGTCCCGTTCCATCACAAACCGGACATTTTAACTTTCCTGTATTATAAGAAAAATCGCCAGCTTTATGCTTTAAGTTCTTTGCCTCGGTTGTTTTTGCGTAAACTTTTCTCAGTTCATCATGTACATTCGCATAGGTGGCTACCGTTGATCTCACATTTATTCCAATCGGAGATGCATCGATCAGTTTCACATGTGAAATTCCATCCGCAACAACACTCTTTACGTGTTCTGGCAAATGCGTATGGTTCAGACTTGCCTCCAGTCCCGGAATCAGGCTTTCAAGAACCATCGTTGTCTTTCCGGAGCCGGATACTCCTGCAATCCCGACAATCTGATGCAGCGGGACATTTACATTTACGTTTTTTTAGTTGTGGACGCACGCGCCCCTTACTTCTATGTATTTTGGTTCGTTGTGACTGTTTTCCATGACGGGTTACTCCTTTGCCTGCTGTCTGCACATCAACATGGATAAATAGGACGTTCTTGTTGTATCCTGCATACAATATCCAAGTTGATTCAGAATACGCTCCAGCTTTTCCAGCGCTTCCTCACGTTGTGCTTCTTCGTCTGCCAGTATTTCCAGTTCCAGATAATCGCCCAGGCCTTTTACATTATCCACACAGGCAGTAATTGTCCCGTTCTTCCAATACTGTCTTTGTTTTTCCACTGGCGGAACCGGCACAAATCCGATATGCTCTAAAATTTCCCTGCCAGTTTCTGCATCCCCGATTTCAGTCTCCAGCTCTTTTCTTGTCATGGAAGTCTGATCGAGTTTTGCACCTTTGTAGGTGATGACGGCGGACTGTTCTTTTGTGTGCAGGTTTTCAACCGTGCGAATGCGAAGCGCTTCATCCAGTGCTGCAAAATCATGGTGTGCGGCCGTATAGTACGTGTCGGTTTCCACCACCAGCTCCTCTTCTGTAAAACCGAGCTGTTTTAAGGCTGCCGTAATTTCTGTTTTGTCACGGATTTTTAATTTCAGTTCTACCTCGATGCTCATAAATAACGATCTCCATTCACTTGCGTATTTTCCTGCAGAATTTCCTGCATACGCTCTCTTTCTAAATTATACACAAAGAATTCAGAATTTCATATATGCATCTAATATCTCAAGCAATTCTTCACCAAGACGATCCTCTTGCGCCCAACTGTCAGCAATTCCTTTGGGATAATATGGAACAAACCTGTTTTTATCGCGCAACTGATTCATCTTATTCAATTCGTCAATCGTCATATTTAATTGACGAACACTCATATACCATGGTAACTGCTCCGGATCTTCCAGCATTTTTCTTATGTCAGATTTTACATGTTCTATCTTTTCACCAAAATGATCCATTATTCTTCTCTCCATTATTCTTTTAATCAACAGAACAAACACATCAAAGTATGTGCAAAGACTCTCTAATTCAAATTGCTCCACTTTTCCTTTTCAACATATACTATAATACCTTTTGCCCCTTTAATCATACTATAAAAATTGTAAAATCAAACGTGTCATGGACATATGCAAAAAAATTTTCACGTATATCCTGTATTTTTTTAACTTTTGGTTATATATATAAAAACATTCAATCAATATCCAATTTTCTCATGTAAAAGGACATAATTGTAAAAAATTTTCTATAGATCCAATGAGCCAAATAAAACAGGACATTTTCGATAACTTTTTCCCCATACATCCATTTTTCATTTTTTGACTGGACATAACTATTACATTTTTCTCATATGTCCATTTGCATTCTTACTAAGTATCACTTTATTAGTATATAACAAAACAAACGCAAAAACATCACTTCATTTCACCTTGGATCTCTGTTTTCCTAAGTGCACAAGAAGAGGAATCACTTTTCAATATAAAAAAGCCACCATGCATCTACACATACATGATGACTCCCCTCATTAAGTATACAGAAAAAGAAACCATACTTCTTTCGGAAGAACAAATTTGCAACTGCTCTGTGGTTCCATTGGCTCCGCGAATTGCGCACATCTCAGCCAGCCGCCCAAAATCGCTCACAGAGTTATTTTGCAAATTTTTCTGTAAAAAGAATGTATGGTTTCTTTTTCGTCACTTAATCAAAGTCTACTTTGTTTCTTTCTTGTGAAGCTTCGCTTTCGCCTGTCGATTAATCAATCTTCCAATCAATTCTACCGACTCTTCAATACCATAACATGCACTGTTGATGCACAGATCATAGTTGATAGCATCTCCCCAGCGCTTGCCTGTATATGAATGATAATAATCCTGATGCTTATGATCCATTTTACGAACCAGATTAATTGCCTGCTTCAAATCCAGATTCTTCAGTTCCATCATACGACGCACACGAATTGCAAATGGTGCAGTAATGTAAATACTGATGTGTGGAATATGCTGTCCGGTCAGTACGACATCTGCTGCTCGTCCCATAACAATCATATCCTCCTGTTTTGCCAGCTCACAGATCAATGCACTCTGACGGAAGAAAGAAGCATCTTTCTTTGACAGTCCATGATAACGGTTGAAAGAACTGATCTTAGATGCATCCGGACCGAATTCTTTGACATCCCGGCGCTCCAGAATCTGATTTAAAACAGCTTCATCATAATAGTTAATATGCAACGCTTCAGCCAATGCAAAACCGATATCCGTACCGGCACTTCCGTGTGAACGGCTGATGCAGATAACAAGGTGATCCTTCTCTGAGAAATTCTTACTCAAAATAGAAGAATTCATATCTGCAAGATCTTCGTCCACAATATCAACTGAACCAAAGCTCATTGGCAGATTGGCAATTTCTTCAAGAATAGAATTATATTCAATCAGTAACTCACGACGTACCTGCTTATCGCGAATACTTCTTGCCATATTTCCGATGAGAGCCATCTCGCTTCGAAGCAGATGTCCCTGCGGATTGGAGGCAATCAGCATTGTCAGATTTTCAATAATACGAACCTTTTCTCCTGTAAATGTCTTTCCAAGATTTGAACCGGAAGCCTTATACACTTTCTCATCCAGTTCATAGATTTGGTTCGCCAGCTTTTTGTAAATTTCTTTGTTTTCCATAGCCTTCTACCTCCTACAAAAAGAATATCAGTGTATCAATAATGAATACCGGTATCAGAAACTTAATGGACCATAACATATATCCGAAAAAGGATGGCATTTTGATACCGTTTTCATCGGAAATAGACTTAACCATAAAGTTCGGAGCATTTCCGATATAAGTGTTGGCCCCCATAAATACCGCACCACAGGAGATTGCCATAAGCATCTTGACAGCAACCGTTCCAACGGTCGTAGCGACACCGGCTGTGGCTCCGAGTGTTCCTGCTGTCGTAAGGAATACCAGATACGTTGGGGTATTGTCCAGAAAACTTGACAATGCACCGGTTGCCCAGAACATCTCAAACGGTTTGGATAAACCGAGTTCTCCACCTTTGCTCTTTAAAATCATGAGCGCTGGCTGCATGGTAATAAAAATACCGATGAACAATACTGCAACTTCTTCGATTGCTCCCCATGTAAAATGGTTCTTTGTACGAACTTCAGACTTCGTTGTCTTAAAGGAAAGTCCTGCAGCAACAAGAATAATAATAATCTCAATCAGTGTAGGAACCGGAAGCTTCACGCTCTGGAAAATTGGAATAGAAAGTACATTTCCCTCCGCATCCTGAAAAGCTTTCATGCCTGGAAGTACACCGCTTAATACAACTCCTACAACAATCATGATCATGAAAATAATATTATGAAGACCATTAATTTTGAATGTAGTAGTAGGTTTTGAAATATCCGGTCTCATGCCAAGTGCAATATCTTTGCGATAAGCCTTGCGGTCGATAAAATAGAATACTGTCAGTAAAATAACCATGTTAAACAGCAATATTGGGAAAAGGCGTAAACTCCACTGGAACGGAACACCTCTCATAAATCCCATCAGAAGTGGCGGATCACCGATTGGGGTCAGACATCCACCCATATTTGAAATCAGGAAAATAAAGAACACCATAATGTGACTCTTATTTCTTCTCCAGGAATTCATCTGGATCATCGGACGTACCAGCAGCATACTCGCACCGGTTGTACCGATACAGCTTGAAAGCAGGGTACCGATGGCCAGCAATCCTGTATTCATGCGGGGCGAACCGACGAAATCTCCTTCCAAATTGATATTTCCCGAAACACAGAACAGACCAAACAATAAAACAATAAAGGACAGATAATCATTTACGATACATTCCAATACCGTTTCTGCCGTCTCTCCTGCTCCATATTTTACAGCAAATGGGATGACAAATAACAGCGACCAGAGCAATACAGCCCAGCCTTTATTTTTGTCCCACCATTCTCCCTTGATCAGTGGGAAAATCGCAATACATAATAAAAGACCGGCAAATGGTATGCACAGCCAAAGTGGTATATTTTCCATTATTCTTACCTCCTTTTAATCTCCGTCTATTTTACACCCTGACCTGCAAAAATGTAACCCCTTTATTTGTTAGAAATTTAACAAAGTATTTATACTTTTTTTAGCGATTTTTGTTGAAAATATTCTATATCATTTTCAAACGTCTGCCGCTAGAAATGCTGCGACAAAAATGGCTGGAGAATTCCAATAAATTGTAATTTCATTTAATAAATAACATTCCCAAATATCTAAAAAACTATTGCATCCTTTCGGATTTTCAAATTTCTCGCCTTCTTCTATTCCAAAGGAATACCTTCCAAGTTGTTTTTTCATTAACTATACTATCTTTTCGCACATCTTCTGCCAGCACCACAACCTTGTTTTCCTGTGGCAAATATCCTAATTGATTACTATAAAAACGAATCATTTTTATCCTCCATATTTCTATCGGCAATTCTCTTAACGTAGCTTAAAAAGAGCCACGAATATCCGCACCATCCTGTATGACTCTGTTAAGCTGCGCAAGATATCGTTCTTCAAAATCGATATGGCCGGCATCATGTATTTTCCCATCCAGCGAAATAACATCATTGCATGAAATACCATTTTCTGTAATATAGATTGGTTTCTGATAACGCTCATATAAATATTTTGTCCATATATATCAATTGGTTCTAAAATCAACTTCAGATCTTCCTTCGTGATATTCGGAAGCTCCTTATAAAATCTTCTGAGTGCTTCCTCCGGATAATGTCCAAGCTGCACCGGATCTGACCACCACGGAACATTCCATGTCCAGTTGTCACTCTCCGGAACACTAAACATCACCTGTCTTGCTGCTTCCACATCCTCCGCTTTGTCTGATGCCGGGTATGGAATACCACATGTTGGTGCAAAACCTACCTGCGCATCCGGTGCATACTCCCGGAGCATTTGCACGGCACGTCCATGTGCTTTTAATACATTGTGCGACATTCTTAATGTATCTGCTACGGAGCACTTATAGCCTGGCGCATGAACCCCTTGCAGATATCCCAGTCCGATAAAGCACTGTAGCTCATTGATGGTAAAGAAATGCTTTACCCGGTTGCCAAAAGTCTTAGCAATCAAAGCCGCATAATTTCCAATGCCGTATGAATATAAGAAAGTCCTAAACGATTCTCTGCGTTTTCTTTTTCGCTTTCCATATATTTTCCCTTTCATATCAGCCTGTATATGCTTTACCTTCTTGTCTCTTGAGCTACCGAATGTTCCACCAGCGTGAAGAACTGCTTGAACATGTCGGATACGAAGAAGAAGCACGCCTTTATTTTGCTGTTGCTACCGGAGATATTTCTTTAGTAAAAGAATATGCACAAAATTATATGAAACCAGATGCTTCCGGAAATGAAAAAAACGGGATTCTCTCCAGAGATCCTCTTCAGAATACCAAATACCATTTTGTCATTTTCACAGCCTTAATCACAAGACTGTGTGTAGAATACAGCATGATTCGTGAAGAAGCTTATACGATCAGTGACTTGTACATCAATAAAATGGATGTCTGCAATAACTCACAGAAAATTCTTTATCTACAGGGAGAAATGTTACTGGACTTTACAACGAGAATGGCAGCATCATTATCAGACTTATACAAAGCCTGTACACGATTCCCCGGAAACCCTATAGTCAACTTTTTTGCACATGAAGAGAAGCCAACCCTTCCGGGATGGCTTCTCTTCGAGGAGTTTAGTTATGAAAATGTTTATTAAATAAAAAGGGAATAATGTAAAGGAATGATTTCCGTTTACAAGGTATAGTATATGCACAAATTGTGTCCTTAATATGTACGATTTCAAAAACATTTCTAAAATTCTCTCCAAAAAATTTAGATTTTTTTTAGATTTTTCCTCTTTACAAGCTTTTCTTATCCCAAATGCATCAAAATATGGTGCGACCATTTATTGTGCAGGCTCGGATATGATTGGAAGAAGTTCCAGCACTCCATTTGCTGCTGTCTCGATAGCATCCAGTTCTGCTATAAAATCATCCTCTGAATATTTCTTTGGATGTTTTGTCATATCACCCGCAAGTGTAACAATATCGCCAACCCCATTCAATGTATCAACGACATCTGCGTCCTGGTCCCAGCCGTTTGCGATTGCCAAATCATAGGCAGATGTATACATCAGTGCAAGCTCTGCATATGTTGTAGCTACATATTCAGCCACTGTCATAGATTTTTTAACTGTTATCTTTGTTTTTGCCTGATAAGTTTTCTTACCAACCTTTATTGTCACAACAATGTCTGTCTTTCCAGGTTTCTTTGCAGTTACAACACCCTTTTTATTCACAGATGCAACGGACGATTTCTTGGATTTATAAGAAATCTTTGCATTATCCGGCTCATTGTATACATTTAATGTATATTTTTCTCCCTTAGCCAACATATACGATTTGACTACCATTGGTTTTGGTTTGGAAGCGGCATAGACCGGTACAGTCACAAGCGAACTTGTAAGTAACACAGCAGCTGCAACCATCAGTGTTAAGATTCGTTTTGTCCATGTAATTTTTGTTTTTTCCATATGCGTTACTCCTTTTCGTTTTGTATTTTGATAGATTTATTATACTGTTTTTTCTACTGTATTCGAAAGAATGGCGCGAATGGTTCATATATGGCGTGAGTTGTCAGTGGTGATTTTTCTATGGATGAACATTGTTTTATTATGTGGATTATTTTATAATGGAAATATAACATAGGATATAAGGTGAATGACTTATGAAAATCGCAGTATGTGATGATGATATCCAATGCATCGCAAAGGTATGTGCCCTGTTGGAGCAATGGGCGCAACAACAAAAAATTGCTCTCACACTCTATCATTTTTCCGATGGAGACGAGCTGCTCCGCGCACGTCAGAAGCACTGCATGGATCTGATTATTTTAGATATTATGATGCCGCTCTTAAGCGGTTTAGATACAGCAAAAGAACTACGTAATAATGATGACCATACACCGATTATCTTTTTAACTTCATCGAAAGAATATGCCATCGATTCCTATGAAGTTCATGCGCTGCATTATCTGTTAAAGCCTGTTTCAAAAGAACAGTTATTTGATACCATGAACTATTTTTTAGAAGTGTCCAGACAATCGGAACAATATTTTTCTGCCCAGACAGCAAACGGATTTTGTAAACTTCGCATTTCTGATATTGAATATCTGGAAGCCATGAACAAACAGGTGAACGTGCATATGACAAACAGTTCTGTGATAAAAATACATGAACAGTTCTCCAAATGTGAACAATTTTTCACACCGGAGATAGGCTTTTTCAAATGTCACAGAAGCTATATTGTGCATATGCGCCACATCGAACAGTTTACGAAAAATTCAATCATCACCTGTCATCAGGTGACAATCCCTGTTTCAAGGAACAACTCTGCAGCCTTTAAAGATGCTTATTTTAACTATATGTTCAAGGCTTAAAAGCGGAAGATGCCTACTTATGACCATTTTTGAAAATTCATGTACTTTGAAGTAATCTTCTGCACAAAGCAATCTTCGTATCATCTGCAAGACTGTTTTGAAACACAATATTCCCAACGTGCTCTTCTTCCCGAAGCAGTCCCTTTTCGTCCAGTCTGCGTCGCATTTCGCGGGCGGTTCCTTCTCCTCCGTCAAATATCTGCACCTTACTGCCTAACACTTTTTGAATCTGTTTTCTTGCGAATGGATAATGTGTGCATCCAAGTACTGCCGCATCAATCTGATTGTTGCGGTAAGAATAAAGCAAATCTTCCAGATACCTGCAAAGATCCTCCCCGTCAAGATCTCCTCTCTCTACAAAATCCATAAGCCCCGGACATGGAAGTGGAATAATCGTAGCCTTGTCCTCATATTTTGCAATCAGATTATGCAGTTTTTCCTCGTGGATTGTCATAGGTGTTGCCATCACAAGTACGCGCGGATGATCCATACATAATACTGCCGGTTTAACTGCGGGCTCAATGCCAACAATCGGAATATATGGATACATTTCCCGCAAAACCCGCACTGCTGCACTTGTCGCCGTATTACATGCAACAACCAGCCCTTTTGCTCCCTGATCAAACAAACGAGTCGCACAGGCAATCGTAAGCTTTCTTACTTCTTCCTTCGTTTTCACACCATATGGTGCATTTTTCGAATCTCCAAAATATATGAAATCTTCTTTTGGCATAATTTTTGTAAGTTCACGCAGTACACTGATTCCACCCACACCAGAATCAAATACTGCTATTGGCTGTTTTTTTTCTATATGATACATTATCTGTATGCTTCCTTTCTATTAGTAAGGTAAAACTTTTAATCAAATAAAATGTATGTTATAATGGTTACAATCATTTAACAGTCGGAGGAAACTGTATGGCAGTAGAAGAAGGCCTTTTTGGCAAATACAAACAATGTGAATTTTGTGGACGCCCGCTTCCCAAGAATTACGAAGGTGAGCTGTGTCCCCGCTGTAAAGATAATCAATTATTCAACGAGGTAAAACATTTCATTCGCTCCAACAATGTAAATGAATATGAAGTTGCTGCCCATTTTGGTATTCCTCTCAAACAGGTCAAGGAATGGATTCGCGATGGCCGTATTGAATACCGTACAAAAAATGCAGCATCCAATGTATCTGCTTTACACTGTCAGCAGTGCGGTGCTCCCATCACATTCGGAACTCTTTGTCCAAAGTGCTTAAAGGTTTTGAATCAGCAGGGTTCTTCTGCTACGCTTTCCAAAAACCATAATATGGGTAGTGATTCCCGTATGCACTATCTTGACAACGAGAATTAATACTATTATATCCGAACAACCAAAGATGCACAACAGAAAGTCTGTTGTGCATCTTTTTCTATCCTTATTAATTCCTTTGCAACTTAAGCCTGTCTACGAATGACTTTCTGCGCATATTTTACCTGAACCGCATCCAGATATTTATCATCCGGCTCAAATTTGATCAGATAGGTATTGCCTTCTTTCTGAACGACCATTTCATAATAAGGCTGATCTTTTATCTTCGAAGTATAATCAAGAACTTTCACAGTGTTATCTGTTTCGTATCGATAGACACTGCGGTCCCCCGCCGGTGCAATCTGTGAAACCTCATCCATCGAATATACGACCAGTCTCTTGCGGCGGCTCTTGTTCATGATCTTCGCGAAACGAACCTCTCCATCAAAATAGGAGCACTCATATTCTTTGTTTGAACGAAATGTAATAAAATAAAACAATACTCCAAAAATCAGTGTCATAAAAATCATCAGCGGGCTATAACAGGCCAATACCAATGATACAATTGTAATCACCAGTGACAAAATGGATAAAAATACTTTTGTCGTAGTTTTGTGAACCGGTGTCAGTACATATACCTCTAACATTTTTTATCTCCTTTAACATGTATTATATACATTATACATTAAATTTCCTGTTATTTCTATAATATTATACTTTTTAATAATCTTGTATGGATTTTTTGCCATTCAAACGATACAATAGATTTATATTTTTCGTTTAATTTCGGGAGGGGAATTATGAATTATCATTTAACAGACAAACAGTTATCTGGTTTTACCGATAACATTCGCCGGGAATGGGCGATGACTAACGGCATCGGAGGATATGCAGGCGGTTCCATCATTGGTGCCTGTAACCGTACGCATCAGGGATATCTGATTGCCAGCCTGCATCCACCGGTAGAGCGCTACCTGGTCTTTTCCAAGACAAATGAATCCATTATACAAAATAAAGGCGTGTATAACCTTGAAACTTCCCAGCACGCTGGTGCTGTCATATCCAAATCAACTGTTTCCGCACACGATATACCAGATGTATATCAGCAGGAAGATACGGTTTTTGTAGCATCCGATTTTGAACAACGTCAACCTGTTTATACACAGGGTCAGCGCTATCTGACCGATTTCAATTATGATGGTACTGTAACTTTTACCTACAAAGCCGGAAGTGTATATCTGGAAAAACATATCGCACTTGTCCAGAATGAAAATACAGTTGCAATTGCCTACAGCATTTCCAATGCCGGACCACAGGCTTTCCTTCGTATTACGCCGCTTATGAATTTCCGTGAACACAGCAACAATTCCACGCGGGATTCCTTACGATTGAATGCAAAAAAGAATGCATATGGTGGATTCACCCTGACACCTGCTTCACAACCAGATATACAGATTGTACTTTCCTGCAGTAAGAGTACCTTGCGCAAACGTGAACATGTTTACGATGATAATATGCAATATCAGACTGAAGTGGATAATGAGTCCCCGGGACTCGATACACATTACTGTCCATACGATATTTCTGTTATGATTCCAGCCAAATCAACCGTGCAGTTCTCTATTGTGTGCAGCGTAATAAAAACCGGAAATACCTTTGAATATCCGGCAGCAGCAGATACCGCTCATAGGCTTGTTCATCAAAAAGAAAAATATCTCGAGCATTTGATCAACCTTGCCGGATATAAGCAAGATTTCTTTGCCAACACACTTGTTGTAGCGGCTGATCAGTTTCTCGTCCGACGGGATTCTACCGGCCTGAAAACAGTTCTCGCCGGACTTCCATGGTTCACCGACTGGGGCAGAGACACCATGATTGCCTTTTCCGGCCTGACGCTTTCAACCAAACGTTTTGCGGAAGCACGGGAAATCCTTGTTACTTTTGCAAAATATATCCATAACGGGCTTGTGCCAAATATGTTTCCGGATAACGGACAGGCACCTTTATACAATACCGCAGATGCATCTCTATGGTACTTTTATGCTGTCCACCAGTATCTGCAATACACAAAAACGCCAGAAGATTATTCTTTTATCCAAAAAGAAATTTATCCGGCATTGAAACAGATCATTTCTGCCTACAAAGAAGGCACCGATTTTTCAATCTATATGGATTCTGATGGTCTGATCCATGCCGGAAGTGGAATCGATCAGGTCACCTGGATGGATGTGCGTGTCGGTGACTGGGTTGTCACACCGCGCCACGGCAAGCCGGTAGAGATCAATGCTCTGTGGTATAATGCTCTGCGGGTAATGTCTGAACTGGCAAAATGTTTTGATGAAGAAAACCCTTATGAAGAATTGGCACAAAAAGTCGCACCATCTTTTGTGTACGAATTCTGGAATGAAGAAAAGCAATGTCTGTACGATGTCGTAGACAATGATCTCAAAGATGACAGCATACGTCCAAACCAGATTTATGCTGTTTCACTCCCATATACCATGCTTCCGGAAGACAAGGCCAAAGCCGTGGTTGCAACAGTGGAACGCGAACTTGTTGCCGGTCCGGGACTTCGTTCTCTTTCAAGGGATCACAAAGATTATCATCCAATCTACTGTGGTTCCCTTCCAAAGAGAGACGCCGCTTACCATCAGGGTACTGTCTGGGGCTATCTGATGGGTGGTTTTATTACCGCTTATACCAAAGTACACCATCACTCGGAAGAATCACTCCTTCAGGCAAGAAATTACCTCAAGCCGGTACAGGAACAGTTTTATGATGGATGTATTGGTTCCATCTCTGAAATTTTTGATGGAGATGCACCACATCACTGCCGCGGCTGCTATGCACAGGCCTGGAGCGTAGGTGAAGTTCTTCGCTGCTATACGGAAGATATTCTTCCGTTTTCCTAAAAATCTTTTAACTTGGACTTCAGCCAGGCGATAGATGTCAAGTCTTCTTTTTGGAAGACTTGACATATTCTAAAACTTTTTTAATAAATTTAATATTTTATCTTGACAATTGCTGTATCATTATGTAAAATACTAAATGTTCCGCGTGAGTGAGACATGCCTGGTTAGCTCAGTTGGTAGAGCAGAGGACTGAAAATCCTCGTGTCTCTGGTTCGATTCCGGAACTGGGCATT
>ERZ1026854.218-NODE-218-length-42650-cov-17.916962_pt1 | contig 42650 bp, 35 predicted proteins | sample MGYA00380157_ERZ1026854 | MGnify/ENA primary metagenome ERZ1026854 (study PRJEB33269, sample SAMEA4719793) | human gut metagenome | biome: human-associated habitat; feature: organic feature; material: feces | place: Cameroon | collected 2013-10 ... | reverse complement strand
CTTACATTTGAGAAGCCCCGGTTGGCATCCGAGGCTTCTCATACGTGAAAATTATAATTCGTTCTTCTTACAAAGATACAATGATCTTATCCTTCACAGACTCCGGTAATTCGGATTCGTCCATGGATACACTGAGGATAAAATCCACCTGGAAGAAATCACTCATTCTCTCCAGTTTTTCAACAACTGCGGAAATGTCTTTGTCTTCCAATGCTGCGATTTTCAGAAAGCTGTCAAAATACATCTGCTCCAGATCATGATCCTGAGAAATGATACCGCATACGAATCCCAGAAATTCGCTTTCATTCTCGATCATATAACGGGAAACGTCGATCAGACGCACCTTGTTGTTCAGTTCATACATATGTTTCGTACTTTTGTCCAGATATACGATACTTCCCGCAATATCCTTTACCTCGCTGTTGACTTTGTCCAACAGCTGTTTTGTCTTGCCCTTGCCCTTTTTGCCTACAATCAACTGAACCATTGGTGTAACCCTCCTGTCGTAAAATTTATAGGAACTTCACGCAACCTATTTATTTTATTATAGTTTATAACCCCTCAAAAAACAACAGTTATTTATTGATTTGCTCCAGGAGTTGTACCATTTCCGGGTACAGCACATCACTGGCTGAAGAATTCAGGATTACCGATATATAAGGAGCTCCGCTTGTGTCTCTGGATAAAAGGATCAGACAATGTCCCGCCGCATTGGTCGTACCTGTCTTGCCACCGATGACTGTAATGTTCTCCGGTGCCTGAAAATCTCCCCGCAAAAAACGGTTTGTGTTGTTCACCGTAAGTTCCTTGGCTTTTCCGTCCTTGTCATAATACGCGGTTTGGTAGCTTGTCATGTGAATGATCTCATTAAAGGAATCATATTTGATTGCTTCATTAAAGATCAGATACAGGTCATAGGCTGAAGTATAATGATTGTCATCCGACAGACCATGAGGATTGGCAAAACTGGTATTTGTAGCCCCCAGTCTCTGTGCTTCCTCATTCATCATCTCCACAAAATGATCTACACTGCCGCCGATATTCTCCGCGATCAGCATTGCTGCGTCGTTGGCGGAATACATCAGCAGAATATGTAATGCCTGATCCAATGTCATGGTATCTCCGGCTTTTAATCCGCACAGTTGTGCACCGGATTCCGTGATCTTTACGCTATCCGTAGCTGTCAGCACAGTATCCGGTGACGCATTCTGTAATGCCACCAGCGCCGTCATTACCTTGGTCAGGCTGGCTGGATACAATCTTTCATGTGCATTTTTGGAATATAATACCTTTTTATTGTTTACGTCGAACAGTACAGCAGCCGAGGCCTGTGACATGTCTACGCTGCCATCCCCCGTCTGGTCCTCCGTCACCACACACAGATCCGCAGCAAAGGGCTCTGCCCTGCGCGCTCCGGTTCCTGCCAGCACATTGAAACTGCTGACACTGGAATTGACATCGTACGGAAATGTATACGCCACATTACCGCATCCGGTAAGCAGACTCATGCAGAGGATCAAGGACATGCAGAAGCAGATCCGACGAACTTTATTTGTACATTTCACGCCACTCTAAATCTCCTCTGTCTAAGGACTTGATCAACAGTTCCGCGCTGGCGAGATTCGTTGCCAACGGAATATTATGCATATCACACAAGCGCATTACATTGCTTACATCCGGCTCATGGGCCTTGGGTGCCAGTGGATCCCGCAAAAAGATCACCAGATCGATCTCGTTGTGTTCGATCTGTGCACCGATCTGCTGTTCTCCTCCCAGATGTCCGGCAAGATATTTGTGTATATTCAGGTTGGTGACCTCTTCGATCAGCCTGCCGGTAGTTCCTGTGGCATATAATTCATTTTTACTTAAAATTCCGCGATATGCAATGCAGAAATTCTGCATCAGTTTCTTTTTGGCATCATGTGCGATCAGTGCAATGTTCATATAGTCCATACCCCTTCTCTGTGTAATGTATGATTTCTTTTGTCTAGCTTCTCTTCGCCTGTAATCGTACGTTCAGTACAACACCCATTCCAATATACAGACTCATCAGCGAGGTCAGGCCATAGCTTACAAAAGGCAGCGGAAGTCCTGTATTCGGTAAAATAAACGTAGCCACTCCGATGTTCACAAAGCTCTGAAAAGCGATCAGTCCCCCCATTGATGCCGCTATGATCGTCCCCGCGGTATCTTTCGCCTTTCCCGCGATAGAAACGCACTCCATTGCCATCAGCATCAGCAGTATGATCACTACGATACTTCCCTTAAAACCAAACTCTTCACCGATAACAGCGAATATGAAATCGGTTTCCGCTTCAGACAGGAAATTGCCATTCTTTACCGATGTGATCTCATTGTTTTTATAGCCCTTGCCGTCCAGTTCTCCAGAGCCTATGGCCATTACAGAGTTCAACTGCTGGTAAGCCAGATCCGTGGAATATTCCTCTGGATTGACGAAAGCAAGGATACGATTTTTCTGGTAAGTCTCCAATATGGTACTGTCCGGCTGCATTGCCAGAGATACCAGTATGATCACTGCAGGAATTGCCACCGCCAATGCTCCGAAGATCAGCTTATAACTGATGCCTCCGGCATACAGGATCACGCAGAAAATAAAGATCAGCACAAGGCTGGTAGACAGCGCCGGCTGTTCCTTTACCATGATCCAGGGAACACCCATAAGTACCGCAATCGATACGATCACAGGGAAAGTATTCAGCTTCTCCTTATATTTCATAATAAACTGTGCAAAGAATAAAATCAATAAAATTTTTGCAAGTTCTGAAGGTTGAAATTGCAGTCCACCGATCTTAAGCCACCTCTGGGCTCCGTTGCCTTCTTCACCCATCAGGATTACCAGTCCGAGCAGTACCAGATTGCCTATGTACATCAGCCAGTAAAGCTTCAGGATCACGGAATAATTAAAAAAAGAAAGGGCGATCATGATAACAAACCCCGCAACTACACCCGCCATCTGTTTGGTCTGCTGGGCAGGTTCCGCACTGCCGATGGTTATGATGCCGATGATGGACAGTGCAAGTATCAGTATGATCAGTTTAAAGTCATAATCCCGTAATCTATAATTTTTAAACATCCGTTTGACCTTTCTGTTATTTATGCTCCTTATGGCATTTTCGCAGTCTTCTGTAAATCAATAATGGGAATATTGGCAATCAGGCTGGGGCTCTTATTCCGTCCGCCCTTACTGCCCTTTGCCTGTATCTCGATTTCCATATGATCAGTATCGATCCGCATATATTTCGAAATCACTTTTGTAATATCCGCCTTGATCAGTTCCATCATCTCCGGGGAACAATTCACCCGGTCCGATATCAGCAGGATTTTCAGACGGTCCTTTGCCACCTGGCAGGAGCTTTTCTTGCGAAAAAAATGTTTCATATTCATCCCGTCCCCTTCCTATGCTTTCCGAAAAATACCGGTTACTTTTGTCCAAAAAGATACTCCTTTTTCGAAATCCAGGAACGGAATTTCTTTTCCCAGCACACGATCCACCACATTGCGGTAAGCCTTACCCGCCGGTGTATCGCTTCCGACTAATGGTTCTCCCTGATTGGTGGCGATGACTACATTCTCATCATCCGGAACGATTCCGATGAGCGGTACCGCCAGAATATCCACCACATCATCCGCAGACATCATATCTCCGCGCTTTACCATATCCATGCGCAGTCTGTTGATGATCAGATCCATCTGTTTGAAGCCGTTGGCCTCCAGCAGTCCGATAATACGATCTGCATCTCTGATGGCCGAGACCTCCGGTGTTGTTACCACCAGTGCCCTGTCGGCCCCGGCAATAGCATTCTGGAAGCCCTGTTCAATTCCCGCCGGGCAGTCCAGAATGATGTAATCAAATTGTTCTCTCAAGTGGTCGATCACCTTCACCATCTGTCCCGGGGTGACTGCCGATTTATCTCTGGTCTGTGCCGACGGCATCAGATACAGTCCCGGATGTCTCTTGTCCCGGATCAGTGCCTGTTTGATTCTGCAGTTCCCTTCGACCACATCTACCAGATTGTAAACGATACGGTTCTCCAGTCCCATGACCACGTCAAGGTTACGCAGACCGATATCCGTATCGATCAGGCAGACTTTGCTGCCCGCTTTTGCAAGACCTGTTCCAACGTTTGCGGATGTAGTGGTCTTACCTACACCGCCTTTTCCTGAAGTGACGACAATGACTTCGGAGCTTTTCTTCTCCGTGGAAACGTTTTGTTCCATATGGGATTCCTCCTGTTTGATTTTGTCGTCCCCTGAATTCTTTAAAAAGAACCCAGTAATTCTTTTGTAAGGGGATCAAATACGATCTTCCCGTTCTTCAGGTGTGCAATTTTCGGTTGTACTTTGGGACGAATGCCCCATTTCGACTGTTTCGCATTGGTTTTATATTTGAAATCGCCGATTTTTAATCTTTCCGGCTCCATTTCAAGCGCTACAATATAACAATCTTCTCTGCCAGATCCGCCCGCATAAGCTTCCCCGTACAGTCCTCCCAGAATGATGATGTTGCCTGCGGAGATCACCGCACTGCCCGGGTAGACATCCCCCAGGACCACAATGCTGTTCTCGGTTTCTATGACTTCCCGGTTTTTGAGGGTTCCCTTGTAGAACTGCCCCTCGTCCCCGGTGGAAAGCTTTTTCTCCATATGCTGCAGAGCTTTGATAAAGTTCTTGTTCGTGGTCTCATCATGGCCCACGATACAGGCGATCCTCACATTGCTGTTCTCCCGGATGGTATCCAGGATGCGGATTTCTTCCACTTCGGTCACCTCCCGTCCCTCCATGGATAATGCCATGGTGGACGTACCGAAGAAGTTTTTCGCCTCTGTGAATTTCACCGCCAGTTCCTGCAGGATTTCTTCCAGGGAAGCATCCTCCCTCATCAGAAGAGTAATCCCGCTCTGATAGCTTTTGATCAATACTGCATCTTTCATTTTCTTATACCTGTCTTTTTATTTTCTTAATATCCGAAGTCCCACATTTGGCATTCATCTGTCTGTGTTATCTGACTCCGGATAGTTACATCTCATTGGATACTGCATTGTCGAGAGTATCCGCAGTACCTGTGATCAGATCATCCTCTTCCGCCAGTCCGTAATAATACTTGATAATATCTCTGGTGAACTGGGCTGCATAGTCTGAAGAATATCCGAAAGGTATTCTTGTGGCAATGGCGATCTCCGGATTCTCATACGGCGCATAGCAGATAAAAAGCGCATGGTTTGGTCGGGAAGCTGTCTGCTCTGCCGTACCAGTCTTACCTGCGGCATTTACCGCCAGATCATTAAAGTACTTTTTATTTTCCACCACCTGACGCATTCCCAGATGGAACGCATCCCAGTATTCCTGCGGCAGGTCAATCTGATTTCTCACTTCTGCATGGTACTCTTTCAACAGATTGCCCTGGGAATCTGTTGTCTTATCCAACAGGGTCAGATTATAGCAGGTCCCGCTGTTGGCAATGGTAGTGACATATCTGGCCAGTCCAACGGTAGTGTAGCTGTTGCTGCCCTGTCCGATGGCGGAACGTACCGGATCCTTGGTGGATACATCCGGTGCATATTCTCCGATCTCCACTCCCGATTTATCTGTCAGTCCATACAGATCCGCATATTTGCTCAGGGTATCCAGACCCGCTTCCTCATTATAGCTTCCGGTTCTGGTAGCCAGCTGGTAGCCCACATTGTAGAAGAAGTAGTTACAGGAATCCTTGATGGCAGATGTCACATTTTCATAGCCATGTCCGGAAATTTTCCAGCATCTGGGGGATGGTGTGATCTCGGTAAAAGTACCGACACAGTTCACACGGCTCTGAAGATTAATCACATTCTCCAGAAGCCCCGCTGTAGCGGATACAATCTTGAACGTGGAACCGGGTGCTGCCTTATACTGGGTGGCAAAGTTCAGCTGTGGGCTGGACTTGTCCGCATTCAGCTGCGCATAATACTCCGCATCCACGGTATTCGCCATTTTGTTATTGTCATATCCCGGATAAGACACCATAGCCAGCACATCTCCCGTATTGACATCCGTAATGACTACAGAGGCATTGCAGGGATCCAGTGCCAGTTGGGCCGGTGTGATCTCCAGATTATTGATCCGGTTCATCATAAACTGATATGCCGACAATTTACCGGAATACAGTGCTTCTTCATCCTCAGCAGGGATGTCCACCACCTGCTGTTCACACAGGAGCATACAGATCTGTTTCCCGGTGATCTTGTCATTTAAAAGCATATACTTGTAGAAACGTTTCTGGAACTCCGTGGTATGGTCGATGGCATTAATGGTGTACTCCAACAGTTTGTCATAAACTTCTGTAGAATCCGAATATTTGTCATTCAGATCCAGCTTGCTGACATCGATCCAGTTCATGGCGATGCAATACTGCAGATACTCCTTTAAGGAGATCACTTCCTCCTTCGCCCAGGCCGTCTGCGTAGCATCGTTATCATCCACCAGTTCCTTCATGATCACGCCTTCCTCCCGAAGGAGGCTTACGATATTACTCTGATAAACCTGATATTCCTTGGAAAGCTTGCTATAGGGAGTTGCCCCTTCTGTAAGTTCGTAAGTCAGTCTGTCGTAAACACCCTGCTTATATTCCAGATAAGCGGCATAGACTGCCTTTTCCGTCTCTCCGGCATCTTCTGCCTCGAAATGTTTTCTGTCCAGGATATTGTTGTTGATCATGGCAAAATACACGTCATAGATTGGGATCTTAATGGACGAGCTCTTGGCATTCTCCGGCAGATTGAATTCTTTGGCGTTGATGATCTTGCTTGCCACCAGACCAGCCAGCTTCTGTTCGATGATATTATATACCGCCTCCGTAAGATCCTTATCGATGGTCAGGTAGACATCCGCTCCCGGCTGTGCCTCTTTCCGCTCTAAAATAGTGATCACCTTACCGGTATTGTTCACCACCACTTTTTCACTGCCCTTGGTACCCTGCAGGGTAGTCTCCATATATGCCTCAATACCACTCTTACCTACCACATCATTGATGGTATAGGTATCCTCCAGGCCGCCTTCCGTCACCACCTGGTCATTTAACTCTGCCAGTTCATCGGAAGAGATTTTGCCGGTATATCCCAGCACATGGGCGAAATATTTGCTGTCTATGTAGTGGCGCACCGTATCCTCTACGATGGACACACCGTCCAGCTGGTCGGAATTCTCCATAATCACCGCCACTGTCTCCGCACTGACATTGGTAGCCACAGTGGTTCCCACATATTTCCGGAAGGAGGTCAGATTCATGGCATACCGGATGGTTACCATCTGCAGCCACTCCTCTTTGGTATAACCTTTCCCCGGCACGAAGGGGGTCTTGGTGTTCTCGGGATCTTCGTACTGACCGATAGCAAAGCCCTTGGCACGGCTTAAGTACTCTATCAGTTCCTGGGCTGTCATGGCTTTTTCTTCTTCACTAAGCTCGTCTATGGTTCTGTATCCAAGCACATCCGCCTGAAAACGAAGCAGCGCCGTGCCATCAACGGAATAGGCATAATCGCCGTCTTCATCAATAATGATCTTAAAATCTGTGATCACACTGTCACCGTTTTTCTCGATCAGCTTTATCAGCCGATAGACAACGTCATTGACCTTTGCGTTCTTATTCCTGCTGGACTCAAACACATCCTCAATCTTCACAGAATAAGCCAGTTCATTTTCCGCCAGTACATTGCCGTTCCTGTCCAGGATCCGTCCTCTGGTACTGGATATATCCCTGGTCTTCTCGATCTGAAGGATAAAGTCGTTCAGATACTCTTCTCCGTTTACGATCTGCAGGTTGAAACAGCGGTAAAGCAGAACACCGGCAAAAAAAGCAAACAGTATCATAAGTACTGTCAGTCTGCTGGTCACAATATTAATAATGTGATCTCTAATTTCACGAAACAAATTTCTGTGCGCTCCTTTTTTCCTTCTCCTCCAGTTTCTGATTAATCTTCAGGATCAGAGGATACAAAATAATCGTAACAACGATGGTGTAAAGTGCCTCCGGCAGGATCACACTTGTAAAATAATACGGGAAATGAAAACGCCCTCTCAAAAGAAACATCAGAATGTAACAAATCAATCCATAAGAAATGTCGCTGACAATAATAAGCGCCAACGGCAGCTTGATATCCTCCGGATAAAAGATCCGGCTGAATTTCCCGTTAACAAAGCCTATGTACATCATGACCATGGCATAAAATCCCAGGAAACTTCCGAAAAAAATATCACATAAAAGCCCGCAGGAAAATCCGATCAGCAGTCCCTCCTTCTCCCCTCTCATAAATCCGAAGGAAGAAGTCAGAATGATCATCAGATTGGGAATGATTCCGCCCATTGCCAGGCTGTTAAATACACTGCACTGCAAGACAAAAAATAAAAGGATCAGAAGAACCACTACAATCTTGCGCAGGAAGCTGCTGTTATTCTCCATCTGCGCCTCCTCCCGGAACCTGCTGTTTCTTGTCCGTGATCACCAGCACCTCACTCAGATGCTCGAAATCCACCACCGGAGTCAGGTATCCGGATTTCGTCAGATTGTTGGTATCTTTATTGATGGTACTGATATAGCCGATCAGGATATTGGGAAGATATTTATCACTGATATCGGAAGTAACTACCTTATCTCCCTCTGCCACTGCATCCTGGCTGTCCACCAGCTTGCTGAAAGGAATCACTCCCTGGGCCATCATCTGCAGATCTCCGGATACGATCAGATTGTCACCCGTGGCAAGTGTCATACCGCTGACATTGGAATTGTCGGAAATAATGGAAGTCACCCGGGACCAGTTCGGTCCTACGGACGTAATGCGTCCCACCAGACCGCCTCCAGCGATCACATTCATATCATCCGCCAGCCCATCATTAGAGCCTTTGTCAATGACAAAAGAAGAGTACCAGTTGCCGGAATCTCTGCTGATGATCCGGGCACCGATCTTATTGTAGTCCCCGTATTCTTCATCCAGCTCCAGCAACCCTCTCAGTTCATTCAGTTCATATTTGTCCTGCTGCAGCAGAGTGTTCTCTTCCGTCAGGGAAGCCACCTGCTCCTTCAGGGCACTGTTCTCCGCTAAAAGTGTCCGAATCTGCACCAGTTCATCGGAACGATTTGCCAGCCATTCTCCGGCCTTGGCGATCCCCTGTTCAAAGGGTACGATCACATATCCCACCACTCTGTTGAACGGTCGGTTAAATACATTGGTTCCAAAGGTCACCAGCATCATGATGGTGCAGAGGATAGTTAAAATAAAAAGGAGATATTTACTCGGTAAAGTAAACCTCTCCCCTTTTCTTTTTACGACTGGGCTCATTTACTCATCCCTTCAATTGCATAAGCTACCGTTTTATAGTTATCATCCTTGATGATCTTGGCAAGTCCTGTTGCCACGCTGGTCAGCGGATTCTCAGCCACATTCACATGCAGTCCGGTACCGGTTGCCAGTCTCTCTGCCAGATGACTTACCTGGGATGCTCCTCCGGTCAGATAAATACCGTGACGGTAAATATCCGCTGCCAGTTCAGGGGGTGTTCTCTCCAGTATCACCTTTACATTATCAATAATGGTATTAAAGTGCTCTTCCAGAGACTCGTCCACCATTCTTGTGGGAATCTCACGCTCCACCGGCAGACCGGTGACAATGTCTCTGCCGTATACTACAGCACCCTTTCCTTCTTCTTCCAGTTCCTTCAGGGCAATCTTCACATTCTCCGCCGTCTTGCCACCGATGATCAGAGAGAATTCTCTTCTGACTGCCGCACGGATGGCATCATCAAATTTCATGCCGCCCACCTTGATCAGACGGCTCAGTACGATACCGCCCAGTGACAGGATGGAGATTTCCGTGGTCTCATAGCCGACATTCACCACCAGGACGCCCTGGGAATTTTTTACATCGATATCCAGACCCAGACCGTCTGCCACGGCCTTCTCCACCACCATGATCTTCTTGGCCTTTACGTTAGCTCCTTTGATCAGATCATAGAATGCTCTTTTTTCCACCTCGGTAACATCCGTAGGCACTGCAATGAAGAAATCAGAAGGCTTGGTATTGCCCTTCTGCAGATCACCGATAAAATACTTTACCAGCGTCTCCATATTTTTGATATCCGCGATCACACCATTGGAAAGCGGATAAGAAATATGAATATTGCTGGGAGCTTTCTCATACATTTCAAATGCAGAGTTACCATAAGCAAATAAAGTATTCTTATTCTCGATGGCAATCATATTTTTTTCGATCATGATATTGTCATCATTGCGGTTATAGATCTTTATATTGTTGGTACCAAGATCGATACCAAATGCATTGTTTGCCACTGTCGTTATCCCTTTCTTATATCAAAAATTTTTGCTCTCTGAAGCTAGTATACCTGTTATCGCCAATAATAATGTGGTCTAACAGCGGAATGTCCATCTGGTTTCCCACCTTTGCCACATTTTCCGTCAGCTCCCTGTCGGATCTGCTGGGAGTGGGATCTCCGCTGGGATGATTGTGCACGAGGATAAGGCTGACTGCCTTGTCCTTTAATGCCTCCAAAAATACCTCTCTGGGAGAGATCAGTGCCATATTGACGCTGCCGTCCGACAATTTCTTCTCACGGATCAGCTGTCCTTTGGCATCCAGACAGAGCAGATACACACATTCGGTATCCCTGTGTCTGAGCTTTTCCATAAAATATTCCGCCACATGATCCGCTCTGGTGAAGCAGATCCCCTCTCTGGCTTTGGCCCGGCTCATCCTGTTGGACAGTTCGGCGATGCATTTTAGTTTCACCGCTTTCACCATGCCGATGCCCCGGATCTCCATCAGTTCTTCCACACTCACATCATGCAGACCCAGCAGTCCTTCTCTCGGATAGGTGGCCAGTGCCAGTACCTTCTCAGCCAGCGCCACCGCGGAATCCTCCTTCGTCCCGGTTCGCAGAATCACCGCAAGCAATTCCGCCTCCGTAAGATTCTCCGGTCCGAACTGCAGAAATCTCTCATAGGGAAGTCCCCGGTCTGTATTTACCTGTACATGTCTTTCGGGCATAAGTCTCCTTCTGCCTGCTCCGACGTATGCTGCCTAACGGATAAAACGGTATACCACGAACGCTATGATCACACCGATCACACTGGCGATCGTGATGTTAAACTCCAGCCCGAAAGTCAGAATAATGAAACCGAGATTCAGTTCCACTGGACTGCTGAGGCCGAAATTCTGTCCGTAATTCAGAAAAGTACCGTCGAAATAAGTCCCTATAAATCTGCCGATCACAAATCCGATCAGTACCAGGACGATCAAAACCCAATTAATTCTCTTCAAGGTAGTTCCTCTTCTTTCTTCTGTGTACTCTCCATGGCTGAACAGTCTCCCCGTGAGCCTGTCTTCCATACGTCTTTTTATACTATCACAAAAAGCTTCTTCTGTACACAAATTTAGTAGATTTTATTTTGCGCTTTTTCTACAGGATTCGTATTTTTCAATGTAGTTCTACATTGCTTTCCGGATCTGTTCTTCCGTCACAAGACCTTTTTGTACCAGTACCTGCAGGGATTTCAGAATACCGAATTTGGCATGCTGCCAGGTCAGTCCACCCTGGAAATACACTGCATACGGAGGCTTGATGGGGCCGTCCGCAGACAGCTCAATGGAGGAACCGGAAACAAATGCTCCCGCTGCCATAATGACCTGTGCATCATATCCCGGCATATCCCAGGGTTCCGGTGTCACATGACTGTCTACCGGTGCCGCCGCCTGAATTCCCTGGCAGAAGCCGATAACCCCCTCAGGCTGACCGAAGGTCACTGCCTGAATGATATCGTGTCGGCTCTCACTGCCGTTCGGTACTACCGCAAAACCTAATTTTTCATAGACATTGGCTGCAAAGATCGCACCCTTCAGTGCTCCCGCCGTCACCGTGGGAGCCAGGAAAAATCCCTGATAAAAATCTTTCAAAATGCCGAGGGAAGCGCCGACTTCCTTGCCCAGTCCCGGAGAGGTCAGACGGTATGCCGCATTTTCCACACATTCTTTCTTTCCGGCAATATATCCGCCGATAGGAGCCAGTCCGCCTCCGGGGTTCTTGATGAGAGATCCTACGATCATATCCGCACCCACGTCGGAAGGTTCTATGGTCTCCACGAATTCTCCGTAGCAGTTATCCACCATGCAGATCACGTCTGGCTTAATACCTTTAATGAAAGCGATCAGTTCGCCGATCCGCTGTACGGACAGGGTGGGTCTGGTCTGGTAGCCCTTGGATCGCTGAATCGTTACCAGATGAGTTTTCTCATTTATATTCTCACGGATTTTATCGTAATCAAAACTTCCGTCCGGCAGCAGATCCACCTGGCGATAAGTCACACCGTATTCTGCCAGCGATCCCTTCGACGGGCGGATACCGATGACTTCTTCCAGCGTATCATAGGGTTTGCCTACCGGGGATAACAGTTCGTCTCCAGGTCTTAAATTGCTCATCAGAGCCAATGCCAGTGCATGCGTGCCGCAGGTGATCTGAGGGCGCACCAGTGCATCCTCCGTATGGAAAGTCGCTGCATAGACAGCCTCCAGGGTATCTCTTCCAAGATCGTTGTAGCCGTAACCGGTAGTGCCCAACAGGCAGGCCTCACTGACCTGATGCTGCTGCATGGCATTTACCACCTTTAACTGATTGTATTCCGCGTTACTATCCACTTCATCAAAGCGGTCTCTTAAACTTTTCTCAATAGTGCAGCCGTAATCATATACGGTCTTGCTGATTCCCATAGACAGGTAGATCTCTTCATTACTGCTTCTCATAAATCTCTTTTTCTCCTAATTCTCTGATCATGTATTCCAATATTTTCTCTTCGTTATAATCAAACCGGCCCTTGTCGATCCAGGTGACTTCACTCTCTCTGCGAAACCACGTCAGCTGTCTCTTGGCAAAATGTCTGGTATCCCGTTTCAAGGTATAGACCGCATCTTCCAGGCTGCATTCTCCATCCAGATATTCCAGAATCTCCTTGTAGCCCAGTCCCTGCATGGACGTCATGCCCTTACGGCATCCCATATTCTTCAGTTGTCTTACCTCATCCACCAGACCCTGTGACATCATTTCATCGATTCTGTCCTCGATCCGTGCATACAGCTTTTCCCGGTCGTCCGTCAGCACAAAATAGCTGAAATTATAGGGACTTGTCCGTTCTTTTTCCCTCTCGTTGTGTACAGAGATCGGTTCTCCTGTCAGTTCATAATATTCTAAAGCACGGATGGTTCTCTTGATATTATTGGCATGAATATTCTCCGCCGATACGGGATCGACCTTCTTCAGCATCTCATGCAGACTCTCCGGTCCCTGTTCTTCTGCCAGAAGTTCCAGTTTTTTTCGATATTCGGTGTTCTCTTCGTTTTCCGTAAAATCAATGCCCCGAAGCACCGCCTGAATGTAAAATCCGGTGCCTCCCACCAGAATAGGAATATGGCTCCTGTCATATATCTGCTCCATACATTCCAGACAATGTTTCTGGAACACTACTACATTGAATTCTTCCCAGGGCTCCAGAATATCGATCAGATGATGGGGCACCCCTTCCATCTCCTCCGGACGGATCTTGGCCGAACCGATATCCATATGTTTATATACCTGCATGGAATCTGCCGACAGGATTTCTCCGTTTATGGCTTTTGCCAGTGCGATGGACAGTTTTGTCTTTCCCACCGCCGTCGGCCCGGTCAGGACCACCAGTGGTTTCTTTTTATTCTGTATTACCGACATTATTTTTTCCTTACTCTTTTTATCCTGCTATCCGTTGTTCTGGGTACAGTTTGCTGCATCGATGGCGATGACCAGCATCAGACCCTCCAGTTCATCCTGTGGATCGGAGAAATTAATAGTATACGTATCTCCCCAGTGAAACAGTTCTTTGGAGATATGGATGATACTGCTGCATCCATTGTATACATCATAATCCCATCCCAGAAAATCTCCCTCCACGCGCCAGCCGTTATAGTCGATCTCATATCTGGGCTTGAAAAAAGAAAACTGTTTGCGGATTTCACCCCGGACCCGGCCACCGATCTCGATTTCAAATGCCGGAAGAAAGGTAAGCAGCCGCTGTCTGATCACTCCCAGTTCATGGTTATTTCTGTCGTATACATGCAGCTGGTGTCCCAGGGAGAAAAACTCCGCTTTTACAAAATATTTTGGATTTTCATTTTCATCATAGACATCATAGGAATCTGTCCAGGAAAACACTCTCTGTTTGATCAGTAAACGCATTATACTATCCTCTTAAATTTCTTCTCCAGATCTGTCTCCGTCATGGTAATAATAGTGGGTCTGCCGTGGGGACAGTTGTAGGGGTTATCCAATGTCAGCAGTTCGTCGATCAGTTTCTCCGCCTCCTGAAAACTCAGACGGTTATTACCCTTGACCGCCGCCTTGCAGGACATGGATGCAATCTTTTCCTCAATAACCTGAAAACTTCCGCGGTTGCCGGTCTCCTGAGACAGTTCATCCAGTACTGCCAGGAACAGTTCTCTCTCACTGCATCCGTAGAGATCCACCGGAACACTGCGGAGGGCATATTCGTTGCCGCCAAAAGCGTCGATCTCAAATCCCAGCTGTGCAAAAGCATCCTCATATGTGTGCAGAATGCTCTCCTCCTGCCCTGTCAGGCTGACAATAATAGCCGGCATCAGACGTTGGGACACCACACTCTTTTCATGAAACTGCTTCATCAGGCGTTCGTATTTTACCTTCTCATGGGCTGCATGCTGATCGATGATGAACAATTTATCTTCAAACTGGATCAGCCAGTAGGTATCAAAGACCTGGCCGATGATCCGGTATCGGCTGCGGTTCTGCATGGACAGCAGTTTTTCTTCGAATAAGTTCAGCTGCTGTGCGTTTTTGACCTCCGGTTCCGGGGCGTCAGCTACATCCTGCGACGGTGCCGCCGGCTGTCCAGAAGCAGTTGTTGTGGCCGTCTGTGCCTGTACCGGGTTCTTCGTCTCTTCCGGTGGCACTGCTTCCACGAAAAAGTCATCTTCCTGTGGTGTAGCTGTACCAGATGTTTTCTGCACTTCTGTTGCGCCTGTGTTGTCCGGCCGAATGGTCTGAGTTTTTTCAGACATTGTAATTCCAGCAGCATTTTCCGTAACATTCTCTGCTGTTTTTACTGCCGGCTCCGGCTTGCGGATACTGGTCTGCACACTGGCATGGTTTTCCTGCCAGATCGGTTTCTGTATAAATTCTCTCCGGTTCCTGGGAGCCGCTTCATATTTTGCTGCCTCCATGACACGATAGCTTTCTTCTCTCTTTTTTTCAAATACTTCCGGTGTGTGTTCTTTCCAGGAAGCTCTTCTCTCTTCCTGTTCTTTCTTCTGGATTGCCTTTTCATCCTCCAGAGAAGCATCCGGGATCATCTCCCGGTTCCGCAAAGTGATGGCGATCTTCTCACTGAGCATTCTGGCAAATGCCATGCCGTCAGAGAACCGCACATCCATTTTGGAAGGATGTACGTTCACATCCACCGTCTCCGTATCCATGGTGATATGCAGTACGCACAGTGGAAACTTATGCTGCATCAGATACTGCTTGTAGCCTTCCTCGATAGCCTTGGCGATCACACCGCTGCGGATAAAACGACCGTTGATAAAATAGATCTCGAAGTTACGGTTGGAACGCACCAGTACCGGTTTGCCCAGATATCCTTCGACTTTGATGCCGTTCTCTTCAATCTGGATAGGCACCAGCTCTGCGGCAATCTCCCTGCCGTAGATCCGGTAAATCACCTCCCGCAGGTCACCGTTTCCGGAGGTATGGAATCTGGTCTGGTTTCCCAGTACGAATTTAAACGAAATATCCGGTCTCGACAATGCCAGATGTTCCATCAGATCCGTGATATAACTGCCCTCTGTGGCAGGCTGTTTTAAGAACTTCCGGCGTACCGGCGTATTAAAAAACAGGTTCCGCATGAGGAACGTTGTGCCGTCCGGTGCACCGATTTCATCAATGGATTGCTCCCGCGCCCCTTCCAGTACCATGCGGGTACCCGTGAGATTTTCCTTTCGCTTAGTAATGATCTCCACCCGGGAAACTGCCGCGATACTGGATAAAGCTTCACCACGGAATCCCAGACTCGCAATATGGTTCAGATCATCCGCATCCTCTATTTTACTGGTGGCATGGCGCAGGAACGCGGTAGGAAGCTGATCTCTCTCGATACCGCAGCCGTTATCCGTCACGCGGATGAATTCAATGCCGCCTTCCTTTGCCTCCACCGTGATTGCTGTAGATCCGGCATCAATGGCATTCTCCACCAGTTCCTTTACCACACTGGCTGGTCTCTCCACCACCTCACCGGCAGCGATCCTGTCGATCGTCCGGGAGTCCAGTACATGTATTCCCATAAATCTCCTCCCTTATGCTTTCTAGCCGTTCCAGCGGTTCTTTAACTTATTCTGCAGGCGGTACAAAGTATTCAGTGCATCCAGCGGTGTCAGAGTCGTTACTTCGATCTCCATCAGTTCCTTCAGCACATCCTCGTCCGTCACCGTATCAAACAGAGACATCTGCGCCAGATCCACTTCATCGTATTTTGGCTGTTTTTTTGCTTTCCCATCGCCCTTATTATCAATGGCGATACTCTGCACCTTTTCGGTGATATCATTGTCGGACAGCTGTTCCACGATCTCTTTTGCACGGTCAATGACCATATCCGGCACACCGGCCAGTTTGGCCACCTGGATACCGTAGCTCTTGTCTGCGCCGCCCTTTACGATCTTACGCAGGAATACAATATCGTCTCCGCATTCCTTGACTGCGATGCAGTAGTTGTTGACATTGTTCATTTTGCCTTCCAGCTCGGTCAGCTCATGATAATGGGTGGCAAACAGTGTCTTCGCTCCCAAAAGCTTTCGATTACTGATATGTTCGATCACTGCCCAGGCAATGCTCAGGCCATCAAAGGTGGACGTGCCTCTTCCGATCTCATCCAGGATCAGGAGACTTTTGGATGTGGCATTCCGTAAAATATTCGCCACCTCATTCATCTCCACCATGAACGTGGACTGCCCGCTGGCCAGGTCATCCGATGCACCCACACGGGTAAAGATTCTGTCTACAATGCCGATGTTGGCACTTCTGGCAGGCACGAAACAACCGATCTGTGCCATCAGCACGATCAGTGCCGTCTGACGCATATATGTGGATTTTCCCGCCATATTCGGACCGGTGATGATGCTGATACAATGACTTCCATTATCCAGATAGGTGTCGTTGGCAATGAACATGTCATTAGTGATCATCTGTTCCACCACAGGATGTCTGCCATCCTTGATATCAATGACACCTTTTTCATTTAACTTCGGGCGTACATAGTGATTGCGCTCAGACACCAGGGACAGGGATGCATAAACATCCAGCTTAGCAAGCGCCTTGGCAGTATTCTGGATACGTACCAGTTCCTGTGCGATGGTATCCCGGATTCTGCAGAAAATATCATACTCCAGTGTCTGAAGCTTGTCCTCCGCATTTAAGATCGTATCTTCCAGTTCTTTTAATCTCGGTGTGGTATACCGCTCCGCATTGGCAAGGGTCTGCTTGCGGATATAATCCTCCGGCACCAGATCCTTGTAGGAATTGGTCACCTCAAAGAAGTAGCCGAACACATTATTTTTTTTGATTTTGAGATTCTTGATCCCGGTACGTTCTCTGTCCTCTTCCTCCAGCTGGACCAGCCATTGCTTGCCGTCATGTTTGGCTGCACGCAGATGATCTATAGTCTCATCGAACTGATCCTTGATCATTCCGCCTTCACGAATAGATATGGGCGGTTCCTCAACGATCGCCTCGTCAATCAGCTGATAAATGTCCTCCAGTCCATCGATTTCTTCCCGGATGGCTGCCAGCTCCTCTTTCTGGAAACCCGCCAACACCGTCTTGATAGGCGGCAGCATCTGCAGAGAGTTACGAAAAGCGATCAGATCTCTGGGGTTTGCCGTCTTATAAGTTACTTTGCTGAGCAGTCGTTCCAGATCGTAAACCGGATTCAGGTACTCTCTGATCTCGTCCCGGGAGATGGAATCCTGATTCAGTTCCTGGATTGCATCCAGACGTTTCTCCATTTCTTCCTTATCAATCAGAGGCTGCTCAATATAGTTTCGCAGCAGTCTGCCGCCCATGGCCGTCTTCGTCTTGTCCAGTACCCACAACAGAGACCCTCTCTTCTGCTTTTCCCGCAGTGTCTCTGTCAGTTCCAGATTTCTTCTGGTGGAACTGTCCAACAGCATGTATTTGCTGGTAAGATAGGGAGAAATATGAGTAAAATGTTCCAGATCCGTCTTCTGGGTATCATATAAATATTGCAGCAATGCTCCTGCTGCCAGAATTCCTGTAGGAAATTCCTCAACACCGAGGCCGATCAAAGTATTCACCTTAAAATGTCTCATAAGGATCCGCCGGCAACCGTCATCATCGAACATGTGAGACTCCAGTGAGCTGACCGACATATGTAACCGGGACTTCAAGTCCTCCACATCATATCCGCTGACCAGAAAAGCCTCATTGCAGATGATCTCCGAGGGCTCATATTTCATCAGTTCGTCCTTCAGTTTCCGCAGGTCTTCTACCTCTGTCACATAATAATCTCCGGTAGTGACATCCGCTGCGGAAATGCCGATTCCATCCGAGGTATAGGCAATGCACATCAGGTAATTGTTCTTGCTGGCTTCCAACGACTGGACATCCAGGTTGGTCCCCGGGGTCACCACACGGATAACCTCTCTCTTCACCAGTCCCTTTGCCAGCTTTGGGTCCTCCACCTGTTCGCAGATGGCTACTTTATAGCCCCTGCTGACCAGTCTGGCAAGATATGTCTCCACCGCATGATAGGGAATGCCACACATAGGAGCACGTTCCTCCAGTCCACAGCTTTTTCCGGTCAGTGCAATTTCCAGCTCTTTGGATGCTACTATAGCATCGTCAAAGAACATTTCATAAAAGTCTCCCAGGCGATAAAAAAGGATGCAGTCCTTATACTGCTCCTTGGTCTCCATATATTTTTGCATCATTGGTGTCAATTCAGCCATGATTTTCTCCTGTTCTGTAAAAGAATACACGACAAAGCGGACACGCAAAAGCTTGCGTATCCGCATCTATCTTAGCACAAAATATTGAGGTTGTAAATCAAAGAGCCCGTCCACAAATGATAGTTTTTGCCTCTTATCCCAACCGTGCGGCGCGCTCCAGTGCATCATCAATATGTGCACACACATTTTCTCTGCCGACCTTGTCCAGGAAACCGCTCTTCTCCATAACGTGCATGGGCTGTTCCCCTACATGGGACAGAATGATCTGGATATTTTTCTTCTTGCAGTCTGTATATAGCTGTTCCAGATTATGCATGGCTGTGGCATCGATAGCGCTCACGCTGCGCATACGCAGTACCAGACAATTCATCTTCTCATCCAGTGTGATCTTCAGGATCTTGTCCGCTGCACCGAAGAACAGAGGGCCGCTGACCTCATAAACCATAGTGTTGTGCGGTACGGCTCTTAAGGACAGGCTGTCCGCATCATCCTCATCGTCCACATATTTCCAGCCTTCCACTTCCGTCACATCGCTCATACGCTTCATGAACAGAATGGCTGCCAGCAGGATACCTACCTCAATGGCTACCACCAGATCAAACACAACGGTCAGTACGAACGTGGTCACCAGAACGATAATGTCACTCTTGGGTGCGGTCTTGCACAGACCTACGAATTTACGCCAGTCGCACATGTTGTAAGCCACCATGAACAGAATGGCTGCAATAGTGGGCATGGGGATCAGTGCCGCATAAGGCATCAATACTACCAGGATCAGCAAAAGGGTCACGGAATGCACCATGCCGGCAATGGGGGTACGTCCGCCGTTTTTCACATTGGCAGCAGTTCTCGCAATAGCTCCGGTAGCAGGGATTCCGCCGAACAGTGCGGAAGTAATGTTGCCTGCACCCTGGGCGATCAGTTCCATATTGGAACGATGTCTGCTGTTCACCATGCTGTCCGCTACCACGCAGGAAAGCAATGACTCAATGGCAGCCAGAATCGCGATGGTAAAAGCATCCGGCAGGACATTCTGTACCGTCTTCAGGCTGAAGGCGGGAAGAGAAATTGACGGAAGCTTATTGGAAATCTCATACAGATCTCCGATGGTGTTTACATTCATGTTAAGTAGTGCTACCATGGCACTTCCCACCAGTACTGCGATCAGAGAAGGGGGGATCTTCTTGCAAAAGCCCGGCAGATACTGCCACAGGATCAGGATCAGGAGACTGATCACACCCACCAGAAGGGCCTGCAGATTGGTGGTGGATATAAACTGAAATACCGCTTTCAGTTTATCCATGGTCTCGATCAGCGGCTCTTCGCTGACAATGGTCAGTCCCAGGAAGTCCTTGATCTGTCCGATCAGAATTGTCACGGCAATACCTGATGTAAAGCCCGTGGTAATGGTATAAGGGATGAACTTGATCAGATTACCCAATCGGAATAATCCCATCAGAATCAGGATCACACCGGCTAACAGTGTCGCAATGATCAGTCCGTCCATACCGTTCTTCGCCACAATACCGGCTACGATAGTGGCAAATGCCGCTGTAGGCCCGGCAATCTGCACACGGCTGCCGCCTAAGAAAGAGATCACAAAGCCTGCCGTAATTGCTGTATAGATACCCTTTTCCGGTGTTACTCCGGAAGCCAGTGCCAGTGCAATGGATAAGGGCAGGGCAATGATCGCCACAATGATACCTGCGATCACATCTTTTACAAACTGTTCTTTCGTGTAGCTTTTCATCACCGAGAAAAGCTTCGGTTTCAATTTTTCCATAACATTCTCCTCAATATAATCTCCTCAGTAAAAAGACCCATGTGAAATTATAAAATTTTTATAAAATCACACGGGTCTTATCATAGCTCTATTTTTTAAGCTTTGCAAGCATTTTTTATTGTTTTAAAACTATTCTACAATACGATTTTTACCGTTATTTTTGGCAGAATATAATTTACGATCCACAGAAGTAAACAACAGATCCAGCTGTTTATCAGCTTCATAACGTTCCATTCCACCGCTGATGGTAATATCCGTCTGTCTGGTATTCTGGGAATATCTCCTTAAGCCGTCCTGGATATTTCGGAACGAATGTAACACCTGTTCCCGATCATCCTGCTCAAACACCAGCATAAACTCCTCGCCGCCGAACCTGGCCGCGATTCCTTTTCCCATCATTTCTTCCAGCATCAGTCTGCCGGCTTCCCGCAATACATCATCCCCGTATCCATGCCCATAGGTATCATTGACTGCCTTGAAATCATCTACATCCATCAATACGATCCAGAAGTTCTTCTCCGGCTTGCGTATCCATTCATTCACCTGATTTACAAGATAGCGCCGATTATACAGCCTCGTCAGAGGATCATGGTTCGCTGCAAATTTCAGGTCCTCACTGAGACTCAGCAATTGCTTTCGTTGTGCCTCATACCTTCTGAGCAATTCAAATATCATGGCAAATACAGACACTCCCACAATAACAAAGGATCCAAGCGTAGTTCCTATTTTACCCGCTTCATCCATATTTCTCCATACGGAAGGCCGTTCAAAGCTGCTCATCATGATCACCAGATATTCCAACAGTGTGACCGCAAAAGAAACGATCACCACTTTTCTCGGAAAAAATATCGCAAGTCCGACGATCCCCAGGATCAGATATACAATAGAGGCATCCCCATAGCAATAATACAAATAAGGAAATTCAAACCATACAAGTATTAATATGATCAAGACCGCCGGTATTTGCACCCTTTTCGTAGTCCATCCGACAATGCCGATGGTCACGATCATCAGCAGGCATATGCCGCAGAGTAAGGTCGGCAGTTTCGTACCGTGAATACAGAAATTACAGATTGTTCCGATCAGATTTGCGGTGGAAGCCGTTATCATCAGGATCTGATACATTTTCCAGGACATGTCCTGTTCCAGTTCTATTCTTTTTTTCTTCTCTTGTTCTTCCATTTCGATTCCCTTTTACAATTTATTCGTCTGTCATATTCATGACTAAACCATATGTCCCATATAATAAAATCCATGACATTCATCCAGTGAAACATTCACAAGCTTTCCCACCAGTGATGCATCTCCCGGAAAATGTACCAGTGTATTATTTGACATTCTTCCGGTCACTAAGGAACTGTCATTTTCATTGATCTCTTCTACCAGCACATCGCAGATCTGTCCCTGATACCTGGATACCTGTTCCCTGGCTGTCTCCTGCACGGTCTTAAGCACCCGGTCAAACTGCTCCTTTACCAGTTCCTCAGGCACCTGTTCCATGGCCGCCGCCGGTGTTCCGGTTCGTTTGGAATAGATAAAGGTAAAGGCATTGTCGTATTTTACGCGACGGATCACATCGATGGTCTCGTCTACGTCTTCCTTCGTCTCCCCGGGGAATCCTACGATAATATCCGTAGTGATCGCCATATCCGGAATCTCCTTACGGATCTTCTCCGCCAGCTCCAGATACTGCTCCTTGGTATAACGACGGTTCATTGCTTTTAATATCTTCGTGGAACCCGACTGCAGAGGAAGATGGAGGTGTCTGCAGATCTTCTTGGAATGCTTCATCACCTCGATCAGCTCATCCGACAGATCCTTGGGGTGGGAGGTCATGAAACGGATTCTCTCCAATCCCTCAATTTTTTCTACTTCCTGCAAAAGCTGTGCAAAGGTAATGGGCTCTTCCAGGTTCTTGCCGTAGGAATTCACATTCTGTCCCAGCAGCATGATCTCTACAACGCCATCTGCCACCAGTCCCTCGATCTCCCGGATGATATCCTTCGGATTACGGCTTCGCTCCCTACCACGGACATAAGGCACAATACAATAGCTGCAGAAATTATTGCAGCCGAACATAATATTGATACCTGATTTGAAAGAATACTTTCTCTCCACCGGCAGATCTTCTACGATCTTGTCCGTATCCTTCCAGATATCAATGACCATTCCCTCATTTTCAAACAGGGAGCACAACAGCTCTGCGAATTTGAAAATATTATGCGTTCCGAAGATCAGATCCACGAAGCGGTAACTGTTTTTGATCTTCTCGATCACTGTGGGTTCCTGCATCATACAGCCGCACAGCGCGATCTTCATGTGAGGATTTTTCCTTTTATAGCCGTTTAATACTCCCAGTCTTCCGTAAACACGCTGGTTGGCATTGTCTCTCACCGTACAGGTGTTATAGATCACAAAGTCCGCATTCTCATCTTCAATGATCTCATAGCCGACTTTTTCCAAAATTCCCACCAGTTTTTCCGAATCCCTGGCGTTCATCTGACACCCGAAAGTCGTCACGCAGCAGGTCGGCTTTCTGCCCAGCTTTTCTCCAAGCTTTGCCACATGACCGGAGGCTTTCTCGATAAAATAATACTGTCTCTCGGTTTCGTTCATTTGTGTTACATTCGTCATATAAAAAAATATTGCCTTTCCAAATCAGTTTTTGTTCTCATCTTATCGATTCGCATATTTTGCTGCAATGGCGATCAGCAGTTCCGTAGTCTTCTCCATGGACTGTACGCAGGCGTACTCGTATCTGCCGTGGTAATTCTCTCCACCTGTGCACAGGTTCGGACAGGGCAGCCCCATAAAGGACAGTCTGGCTCCATCTGTACCGCCGCGGATCGGAGATACTTTGGGCTCGATTCCCAGCTCTTCCATGGCTGCTTTCGCGTTGTCGATCAGGTGCATATGCTGCTCCATGATCTCCCGCATATTATAGTAAGAATCTTTCATATCCACTATAACGGTGCCTTCCCCATACTTCCGGTTCAGGAAATCCGCACAGGACAAAAACAGCTCTTTTTTCTGTTCAAACAGCTGTCTGTTATGATCACGGATAATATAATCCGCAGTAGCTTCCTCCACATTGCCGCTTATGGCATCCAGATGGAAGAATCCCTCATAGCCCTCGGTATACATTGGATTCTGCTCCACAGGAAGCAGCTTCTGGAACTCCTGCGCGATCAGGATGGCATTCTTCATTTTACCCTTGGCGGAACCGGGATGTACACTTCTGCCATAGACATGAAGCTTCGCTCCGGCAGCATTGAAGTTCTCATATTCCAATTCGCCCAGTGCACCACCGTCTACAGTATACGCATAATCCGCTCCGAACATCTTCACATCAAAATGATCCGCTCCGGCACCGACTTCCTCATCCGGGGTGAAACCGATGCGGATCTTGCCGTGCTTTTTCTCAGGATGATTCAACAAGTCTTCCGCCATGGTCATGATCTCAGCCACTCCTGCCTTGTCATCCGCGCCAAGCAGCGTCGTTCCGTCTGTCACGATCAAATCTTTTCCCACATAATTTAACAGTTCCGGGAAATCCGCTGTCTTCATAATGATGTTCTCTGCTGCATTCAGTACGATATCTTTTCCGTCATAATCCTCCACGATCCGGGGCTTCACATTGGTATCCGTCACTGCGGGAGAAGTATCCATATGGGCGATAAATCCAAGTACCGGTGCATTCTCACAGCCTGCGGATGCAGGAACGGTGGCATAGACATAGCAGTGCTCCCGATCATAAGTGATCTCTGTGGCCCCCATGGCCTCCAGTTCACTGACAAGCAGACCTGCCAGGTCATGCTGCTTCATGGTGCTGGGGGTCGTGGTGCTCTCTTCACTGGACTGGGTATCGATCTTCACATATCGTAAAAAATTCTCTATTGTCTTAGTCATAATCTCACTCCTTAACTTATACACCATCTCGCTTAAAAGCTCGATGATGTACATTCGCCAAATACAGATCCTTGTGCAAACACAAACCTGTACCTGGCTCATCGTATACACAAATACAACTGTCCTCTCTTACGCTCTTATAAACGCGGACAGCTGTATCTTATTTATCATATCATGGTGTCGGCAACCCTTCAATCATTAATTTCAAATTTTATATTTCTTGAAAATTATATTTCCGTATTTCCCGACAGATCCCTCTCGACAGCATCAGTACCGCCAGCAGATTCGGTACTGCCATCAGTCCGTTACAAATATCCGAAAAATCCCACACCGCTTCCAGCGAGCAGACAGTTCCCAGAAAAGTGACCAGTCCATAGCCCAGGCGATACCACTGGGTTCGGTCACAGCCGCCCGTCAGATACTCAAAAGCTTTCTCCCCCTGATATTCCCAGGCAATAATTGTAGCAAACGCAAACAATACGATAGATAGTGCAAGCATCCATTCCCCCACCCTGCCAAATGTGGCGGAAAATACAGCGATCATAAGCGCTGTTCCGTTCAAAAGCTCCCCCTGCGCATCCCTCTGTCCCAGCATACCGCTGGATGCTATGGCAAGCCCCGTCAGGGAACAGATCACAATGGTATCGATAAAAACTCCCGTCATGCTGATATAGCCTTGCCGCACCGCATCCGTTGTATCTGCGCAAGCCGCACTAATGCCGGCTGCTCCGAGTCCAGCTTCGTTGGAAAATACACCACGGGAGACACCATAGCGCATAGCCTGCCGGCCGGAACATAAAAATCCAATGCTCCCTCCTGCCATAGCTTCCGGGCAGAAAGCGCCTCGCAGGATCTGCCAAATTCCTGCCGGTAGATTATGTAAATGTGTAAAGATCACCATGCCTGTTCCGAACAGATAAAATACTGCCATACAGGGCACCAGATATTCCGTGACCCTTGCTATTTTATCGATTCCTCCAAGGATCACCAGAATCGTAAAGATACCAAGCACCAGTCCTGACGCTGTCCGGCCGACTCCAAAAGTCACTTCCAGTGCCTCCGCAATAGAATTCCCCTGCGTCATATTCCCCATGCCAAAGGAGGCTAGTACTGCGAATATTGCAAACAGTACCGCAAGGATCCGCCCCATGCGTCTGTACGGAAATGCATTTTGCAGAACATACATGGGGCCACCCACCGGTTTCCCCTTGTGATCTCTTACACGATATCTGACACACAGCGTACTTTCCACCAGTTTGGTCGACAGTCCGATGATCCCGGACAAAAGCATCCAGAACAATGCTCCCGGTCCTCCCAGCACCATGGCAGTAGCCACGCCTACGATATTTCCCGTACCTATTGTTGCCGCCAGTTCCGTAGTCAGGGCTGAAAAAGAAGAAACCCCTTCCCCATCTGTGCCTATCCGGCTCTTAGGATGGAACACCAGCCCAAGTGCCGCCAACAGTTTTCTCAAGGGAAGAAAGCGCAGACTTATCATCAGATAACAACCACAGCCCAATAATAAAAGAATAAGCCAGGGTCCCCATACGATCCGATCTGCCTGCTGTAAAAAGCCTGTTACCTCTGTGATCATAAAAAATCTGTCTCCCTGACTTATTTTTCTAAACTATATTCTTTATTTTTCTATTTTATACCGTTGCTATCACTGTCCGGCTGCTTTTCCGGATTCCTGTATTTTCCGGAATGTATTTACTTGTTATCCGGCAGAAAACCCGGGATTTTTTCTGCGATCTCCCGAATTCCAAACAAATATCCGATGCCTTTCTCCAGTTGTCCTTCGGAAGCATTGAGCAGTGTTGCGATCAGATGCAGCTTATGCTCTCCGTATTCCAGATCACACGTATACTCGTCGTTTTCGTTTTCCATGGTCGCCCGGTCCTTCGCTTCTATTTCAGCTTCTTTATCCCACATGATCTGTGCATTGGTATCATAAGGCGCCTCTCCTTCTATTTCAATATAGGTTTCGGAATTATAATCATGCAGATAGGACTGCATATAATCGGTGATAAAATAATAAGGGGCATCCGCACCGATATCATCCCAGGTAACAGGTTCTGTCTCATCTTCCAGCACAACCTTCATAGCATAGAGTGTTCCGGTCTCGGAATCCACGACACACTCTATACTGACTCCCGTAACCTCCTCTTCCTTCATGCGCATACAGATGTCATAGGCCATGATCGCAACTCCATCTGACAGCTTTTCATCATACAAAATATATCGTTTGATGGAAATGTTATCTGTATCCATATTTTTGAAAAAATAATCCTCCGGGATCACACCCATATCCTGAAAAGTGTAATTCCATTCCGTATTTAAAATATATTCATCGATCAGACTATATATTTCACCATCCGTTGCAGCTTCATAATCCTGTTCAGAGATATAGTACTGTTTTCCCGCAGCGATACCGTCTGCCAGATTTTGAAGTCTGCGCATGGTGTCTGTCTCATACTCTTCCTTCCATACAGTATAATCCGTTCCTGTATTTGATACGCTGACTGACCCGGTCAACCTGCTCTTATCCTGCAATCGCAACAGTCCTTCCGGTCCTGCGAATGCAAATACGATCAGCACGAGCAGTCCCCCCATACATAGTAGGAAATTGCGTCGGTTCTTATTCTCCTGTTTTTTCATATTCCGCCTTTTGCTCCCCTGTTGCTTTTATTATTTACAGCCTGCATTTCCCCGGGAAAATATAACCGCATTACCGTGCCTTCTCCAAGCTTGCTGTCAATCTTCAGTTCCCCCTGATGCAGGGTGATGATCTTCTGACAGAGAGCCATTCCAATGCCTGCTCCGCCCTCCTTTCGGGATCTGGACTTATCCACCATATAAAAAGCCTCCGTGATCCTCGCGATCTCTTCCTGTGGGATCCCCCTGCCGTTGTCTACAACCTTGATCTCATAGCCCTGCGTGCGCTTACTTCCCTTCATCAGAATAAATCCGCCTTCTTCCACAGCCTTTACGGCATTATCCAGCAGATTATATAACAGTGACAAAAGCAGATCCCTGTCACCCAGGATCACCCCTCTTTCCAGATCGATCTTTCCCCGGACCCCTTTGCGTTCAAAGGGGATCCGCATCGTATCCCGGATATTTTCCTCCAGCTCTTTCGTCTGAATCTTCTTGAATTCTAATTCCTGTCTGTCCATTCCCACCAGTTCCAGCAATTTGTGAGACAGGCTTTCCAGACGTTTTCCCTGACTGAAAATATAATAGGCAGCTTCACCCCGCTCCTGCTCTGTCAGTTCATAGGAGTTCAGCAGATCCGCATATCCGATGATGGAAGTCAGCGGTGTCTTGAGTTCATGGGCAAATGCCGCCGTAAAATCCTCCTTCTGTTTTGCTTCCAGCTCTTTTTCCTCCATCTGGCGTACCAGTCTGTCCGTCATCCGGTTAAAGCTCCGGGACAGTTCTCCGATCTCATCTGTGCCCTGATAGGCAGCCCTCTTCTCAAAATCCCCTCCTGCAATCCTCCCCGCCGTGCGGTTTAACTGCTCTATGGGGCGGGTCAGATATCTGGACAACAAAAAAGCTGCCAGACCACCGATCACCAGCAGACCTGCCAGAGCAATACCATATTGCCGCATCATACTGCTCCGTTCTTCATAAATGCCGCTCAGATCCTTCAGGATCCCTAGATATACCGTATCTGCCGAATCCGTCGCCTGATCTGTGATGATGCTGAGCAGATAATAACACGTTCCTACCTTGCGGACACCGTAGACCTGATCTGCACCGGGATCCATAGTCCGGATCATTTCTTCCGCAAGAGTCCTGATCTCATCCTGCGGCAGCTTCAGGCTGCCCTCCAAGGTGATCGTGCCATCCGTTTCAAGTATCATACATTCCGTACCGTTCTGATCCGTCATCCGTTCTGTTGCGGAATTTCCTGCCTGTATCCCAGCAAATTCCGCTCCGTATTTTTCCATGTTCTGATACACCATATCATAAATGGTCTGAAAGAGAAGGTTCTCTCGTTTTCCCTGCTCCGTCTCCCGTTCTAACATGCGGTTAAAATAGGAAAACAGCATAAAGCTTCCAAACAGCATGAAAGCTGCCGTAAGGAGTGCTGTGATGGAAAAAAATAATTTATACGTGAACTTCATTCAAACGATACCCCACCTTATATACCGCTATAATAATATTTTCCCAATGTAGCTTTTTCTTCAGCCGCTGTACATGCAGGTCCACCGTGCGGCTCTGCCCCATATATTCACCGCCCCATACGGTCTCGTATATAGTCTCCCGGTACAAAGCCCTGTTTTTATTTCTTGCAAACAATAACAGAAGATCAAATTCCTTCGGTGTCAGATAGATTTCTTCTCCATCCAGTGTCACTCTGTGGGATGCTGTATCTATAGTTACATTGTTGACCTGTATCATCGTCTCCGTCTTATGATATCTGCGCAGCACTGCCTCTACTCTGGCCAGAAGCTCAACGATCTCGAAAGGCTTCGGCAGATAATCATCTGCGCCCATGCGAAGCCCTTTTACTTTATGTTCCGTAGAACCCAAGGCTGTCAGAAAGATCACCGGAAGCTCACAGGCTTTCGCATAATCCATCAGTTCATAACCATTGATTCCCGGCAACATGATATCCAAAAGTGCCAGATCGAATTTCTCCCGCTCCATAAGATCCGCTGCGGTCTGTCCGTCCGGTGCCCAGGTGCACTGGTACCCGGTTCTCGTCAGATTGATCCGGATCAGATTGGCAATGGGCTCCTCATCTTCTGCAATTAATATTCTAAGCATTTCCCTGTCCCTCGACCACATTTCACAAGCTCACGAATTCGTGCTATCGCACTCTGCATCCTGTTTCGCAGCCGCTTGTTTTATAATACGATTTCTCCGTGCTAGCGCACTCTCGAAATCGTAACAGACATTCACAATCCGCTGTCCTTCGACCACGCTTCCCAAGCTCACGAATTCGTGCTATCGCACTCTGCATCCTGCTTCGCAGCCGCTTGTTTTATAATACGATTTCTCCGTGCTAGCGCACTCTCGAAATCGTAACAGACATTCACAATCCGGACTACCGTCCTACTTGTTCATGTCTGTTTACTCCCCTCATAGAAAGTACACCTTGCCTGCAAGCAGTCATGTGAACTTTCTATGGGTGAGTTTATTATAGCATATCTCATCTTTGTATCCAATTTGTATCATCTATTTATTCGGCACTATTTTTTCGTCCGATCATACCATATATTAAATGAATTATTGGAAAGGATTTCTATGAAAGACTATTCTTTTGAAGAACATTTTGAAAAATATCCACTGGCCATGGCCTATGTTCCCTGGCAGCATTTCACCAAAATGTATGAGAATCTGGAAAAAGGCTACCAGGCGGGTACCATTTTTCCGGAGCTTGACAAACCTTTTACCGGAAGGAGATGCGTAAAATGAACAGTGAAGAAAAAATGCTGCACGACATCGGCATTGCCGACTTCGTTCTGACGGATCTGATGCTGTATCTGGACACTCACCCCACAGACCGGAATGCCATGGAGTATTTCAACCATTATGCCAGGATCAAGACACAGATGGAGCGGGAATTCTCCAGAGAATATTACCCCCTGCGGAAAGATCTGGCAGAAAGTAACAAGGAGTGGCGCTGGGGCAACGCTCCCTTACCCTGGGAAGGAGGATGTAACTGATGTGGAGTTATGAGAAAAGATTACAGTTCCCTGTAAATATCAAGGAACCCAATGCCAAACTGGCCCAGGTCATCATCTCCCAGTACGGTGGCCCCGACGGGGAAATGGGTGCCAGCATGCGTTATCTGTCCCAGCGTTATTCCATGCCCTTTAAGGAAGTGGCAGGACTGTTGACGGATATCGGAACCGAAGAGCTTGGACATTTGGAAATGGTTGCCACCATCGTTCACCAGCTGACCCGTGACCTATCCATGGAAGAGATCGAGAAAAGCGGATTTGCCAATTATTATGTGGATCACACCATTGGTGTCTGGCCTCAGGCAGCAGGTGGTGTGCCCTTCAACGCCTGTGAATTCCAGGTAAAAGGAGACATCATCACAGATCTTCACGAAGATATGGCTGCAGAGCAGAAGGCCCGCTCCACCTACGACAATATCCTGCGCCTGATCAAGGATCCGGATGTCTGTGAACCCATCAAGTTCCTCAGAGCCAGGGAGATCGTCCATTACCAGCGCTTCGGTGAAGCCCTGCGTATTGCTCAGGATCACCTGAACTCCAAGAACTTCTATGCGTTTAACCCCGGTTTTGACCGCTGCGATTCCTGCGAGACCTGATAAATGTTTACCATTCCCGTTTCTAAAATCCGATTTTGTATCAAAATGCAAAAATATTGGAAAAAAAATACAAAAATGTAGGATTTTGGGTGGTAATTAACCTCTTTTTTCGGAGATAGCAAAAGAACTTCTATTTTCGTACAAAAAATTGAGTTTTTTAAGATTTTTTGTATCGAAAGTGCCATTTTTGAATCCTTTACGCCAAAACAATTTAGAAAAGGCTACCGGTTCCGAAGCCTATAATTTCCGCTTCGAAACTGGCAGCCTTTTTTCAATTTTCAGAATTATCTCTTTTTGCCGGGCATTATCTCTCTTCGCCCATGAAGAACAAGGCCAGTGTTCCGGGGCCGGAATGAGAACCGATGGTGGGGCCCACATAGTTGATGAGGAAGCTGTCCATGCCAAAACGCTCCTTTATCAAGTCTCTCACCAGTTCCGCCGCAGGCAGATCATCACCGTGACTGATGAAAACAATATCGTTCTGGTCACGATAGGATCCCATCTTCTCCTCCATGTAATCCACCAATGCATGCAGAGATTTCTTGCGTCCTCTTACCTTACCGATGACAATCAGATGTCCATCGTTATCTACATGAAGCTTGGGTTTGATACCGGCCAGTGTTCCTACAAATGCAGTAGCCTTGCTGACACGTCCGCCGCGGTAAAGGTGATACAGATCATCCACGGTAAATACATGTACCAGATGCAGACGATTATTCTTCACCCACTCTGCCACTTCTTCCATGGATTTGCCCTGATCTCTCAAAGCCACTGCCTTGTGGACCAGCAGTCCCTCTCCCAGAGAAGCGCACAGACTGTCGATCACGATGATCCTGCAATCGGGCTGTTCCTCCATGATCTCATCCGCCGCGATCCGCATGCTGTTGTAAGTACCGCTCAGTCCGGAGGAGAAAGCGATACAGAGGATCTCTTTATTTTCTTTCAGATATTCCGTAAAATGAGCCTTTGCCTCCTCAGGGTTGACCTGGGATGTAGTCGGCATCTTGCCCTGTCTCATCAATGCATAGAATTCTTTTTCGGGAAGTTCCTGTCCTTGTCCGTAAGTCACACCATCCATGATATAGCTAAGGTTCATGCATCCAAGATCATGTTCCTTCAGATACTCTACCGGCAGATCAGCAGTACTGTCTGTAACGATTTTAAACATTGGTTACCCTCCTGATGCTATCAATTTTTCCTAAGCATACATCAAAAGGGCACCCATTTCAATTTTCGCTGACAAAAGTGATACATTTTGTCACATTTTTCTGGCTTCCGACATTCTTCCACGGAAGAAACGATTTCTCATTTTTGCTCTGTCAAAAGGAATCAGCGGATACAGATAGCTTTGTCCGGAGATTGTCTTATTCGTAAGGAGCGCCAGCGCAAATATAATCAGTCCGGTAATATAACCCCATATTCCGAAAAGCTGTGTCAAAATCAGATTGAGGATCCGCATAAATTTCAAGGCATAACCCAATTCATAATTAGCCTGCGTGTAATTAGCAATGGCCACAAATGCCATGGCAAGCATAACCTCACTGGAGAACCACCCACTCTCCACCGAAAATTCTCCCAGCACCAGCGCCGCCATTACACTCAAGGGAGTACTCAGCATATTCGGTGTGTTGACCGCCGCCAGCCGCAGTCCGTCAATAGCCAGCTCCAACAGTAAAAACTGCAGGATCAGAGGCACATTGGGATCCTCTTTCAGAATAATAAATTCCAGATTCTCTGGGATCCACATCCGATGATTCATAAGGAGCAGATATGTGGGTGTCACGAAATACGTGAGCAGTGCGATCAGGAAACGGGTCAGACGCAGATACGTTCCGGTGACCGGCGGAAAGTAATAATCATCCGCCTCTTCCACCACATCAAAGATCGTGGTGGGCAGGATCATGGCAGAAGGGGAATTGTCCACCAGGATCACCAGATTGCCTTCCAGCACCTGGGCTGCCGCCGTATCCGGCCGCTCCGTGTATTTGAACTTCGGAAACGGATTGTACCACTTTCGCTGGTACAGACATTCCGCCAGGCTTTCCTGATTCATGGCCAGAGCATCCACCTGAATGGAACGGATCCGTTCCCGGATCTGCGTAAGAAGTTTCGGATCCACACGGCTCTCCATATAACACAGTACGATATCTGTTCTGGAATTCTCCCCGGCATTCAGCATTTCCATATGAAGATCCGTACTACGGATCCTGCGGCGGATCAATGCTGTATTGAATACCACTGTCTCCACGAAGCCGTCCTTGGACCCCCGGAGTACCTTGTCCTTGTCCGGCTCCTCCACCCCTCTGGCGGGATAGGTCCTGGCATCGATCAACACCGCCTTTTCATAACCGTCCAGCAACAGGACAAAGACGCCGGACAGCAAAGCTCCCAGTATTTTCTCCCAGGTATCGTCCAGATCCACCTCCACGTAGGGAATCGCGATTTTGGACATCTCATGGGCATCCTTTGGGAAGTCCTCCGCCTTCAGATCCATCAGATACTGTAATATTTTCTGCATCAGTTCATCCTTGCAGAAACCATCGATCAGATACATGCAGGCATCAGTGTCACCAAGACGGATCACCCGGTGAATAATATCGAAATTGGTTTCCAGTCCCATCAGTTCATCCACATACTGCATATTCTGCTGAAGCTTTTCCGATATTCTGACGGGCTTTGGTTGTTTGTTCTGTGGCATAAAAAATCCCCCTTGGGTCTATGATCTAAATTTCATCATGTCCCATTCGGGGGATTTTATTCTGCTGTTTTGTTGTTTTACCTGTTACTTCGTGGTGCTTCCGAAGCCGCCGTTACGGATTCCTTCCGCATCATCATCTTCCGTGATGCCATACTGCATAAAGATTCCCTGTGCAAATCCGGTTCCCGCAGGAACCTCCACGGTCTTGCCTTCATTGGAATCATTGGTGATCTTCATGAAAATATGTCCTTCATTATCTGAAAAGAAATAGTCACTGTCAATGATGCCCACGGTATTGTTCATCTGCAAACGGTATTTAAAACCCAACCCGCTTCTCGGATAAATCTGTAATACCCAGTCCTCCTGCATTTCAGCACGAATGCCGGTAGGAATCTTGATGGTCTCTCCCGGGGCCAGGGTAAAGGCAAACGGTGCGAAGAAATCATAGCCTGCGCTTCCTTTCGTGGCTCTCCTGGGAAGTTTTAAATTTTCATACATTTCCTTGATCTGTGCTTCCGTATACTGAGGATATCCCTCCTGCATGGCAGTCAAAAACTGCCCCGGACTTACAAAATGAAATTTTGCTATTCTGTGCATTGTCTGTTCTTTCCTTTTTCTTCTTACATTACCGGCTGAAACCAGCCGCTTCCTATGCGTAATCCCCGCAGTGCAATACCGGCACACGTCTATGGTCACTGGCCAGGGTCTTCTTCACATCGATCACCCGCTGGTTCTTACTGCCCTTCCACAGGAGCTTTACATCTTTTTCCTCCACATGGAATTCACCGTCTACTACCACATCCACATACTGCATCACCGGCAGATCACAGATGTCTTCCCAGCTGTCCCCGGTGTACATCCAGATCGTTTTCATGGGATATTTTTCCCGGATTTCACTCATGAGTTCTCTGACATCCGCCCGGTTCACGGGATGCATCGGATCTCCGCCGGAAAAGGTAATACCGGAAATGTACGGCTTTTCCAACTGTTCGAAGATCTCCTGTTTTGCGCTTTCGTCAAATAAGAGTCCTCCGTCAGGATCCCAGGTAATAGGATTCTGGCATTCCTTGCAGCAATGGTTGCAGCCTGCCACCCACAGTACGACCCGCAGACCATCGCCGTTCAGCATATCGTCCTTGGTTATATTATGATATCTCATTTATCTGTCCATCCTGTCTCTACATACTTTTCCGCTCTGCGATCTCCGCCATCTTGGCATCGTTCAGTCTTGTATCTCCATGTACTCTGGAGTAAGACAGATAGCCGTTCATGCGGTCGATCTTGGTCAGATTCCGGCTGCCGCAGACAGGACATACATCCATCTCCAGTTCCTGATGGCCACAGTCGTCGCAGTAAGCCAGAGACAGATTGACACCCTCGTAGAAGCCCATATCCATGGCTCTGTGGATCAGTGTCTTGATGGCTTCGGTATTGTAATCAATGGGATATTTTACATACTGGATCTTACCGCCGTTGCTCAGATCCCAGAAACGGTTCTCCAGATCCTGTTTCTGGATCGGTGTAATATCCTCTGTCACATGGCAATGGAAACTGTTGCTGACATATTCTCGGTCGGATACACCCTCGATAATACCGTATTTTTCACGGAACTGCTTGACCTGAAGACCGCACAGATTCTCCGCTGGGGTTCCGTAGATGGCATACAGATTGCCGTCCTCTTCCTTGTACTCGGAGATCTTCTGGTTGATATGCTCCAGAACTTCTACCGCAAATGCACCGTCTTCCACCAGTGATTTGCCGTTGTACAGTTCCTGCAGTTCATTTAATGCCGTAATGCCGAAGCTGGCCGTAGCGGATTTCAGTAACGGTTTGATCTTGTCTGCCAGCTTCAGATGTCCACCCAGAAAACCGCCCTCGCAATATGCCAGAGGATTCGTGGACGCACGCATTTCCCCCAGATAAGCATAGGTCCGGATATGCAGCTGACGGATCAGTTCCAGATAATAATCCAGCACTTCATAAAAGTCTTTGCTTTCTTTTCTTGCCTTGGCCAGAATCATAGGCAGATGCAGGGATACCGCACCGATGTTGAAACGTCCCACAAATACCGGCTGGTCCTTGTCATCTGCAGGATGCATGCCGCCTCTCTCATACCATGGAGACAGAAATGCTCTGCATCCCATGGGAGATACGATCTTGCCATACTGCTTGTACATACTTGCCACATAGCCCTTGCCGGTAAGACTCAGCCAGTCGGGATACATGGTCTTGGCAGAGCATTCCACACCTGCCTCGAAAACATCCTCCAGCGGCTTTCCGGGGCCGTGCAGATTCTCATCATATAAGAATACGATCTTAGGGAACAATACAGGCTTCTTGTGGTCCTTTTTGCCCTGTCCCTTTCTGCGGACATCCAGCATGGTAATAGTCGCCATCTTTGCAAATTTACCGGTGCCGGTTCCTGCGGTCACGGTAATAAACGGATAATCACCACGGCTGCTGGCCACAGTATTGAACTTGTACTCCCACCCCTGGAAGCCCTGTTCAAATTCTTTCTGGACATCTGCCAGTGCCTCTGCTTCCGCCACATCTGCGGCAATACCCAGACGCTCATATTTTGCCAGCGCTCTGTTATAAGACTTCTCAGCATACGGTTCCAGGATCAGATCCACGCTGGGTACGGTGAATCCGCCGTACTGCTGGCTGGCTGCACTTAAAACGATATCGCCGATAACATCAAACGCCACATCCAGTGTCTTCGGCTCATTGTACCAGATATTTCCCATCTCAAATCCGCCGGTCAGTACACTCTGCACGTCGAACAGGCAACAATTCATGGTATCTCTTCTGGCGGACATGTCATGGACATAAATATAACCGTCCCGGCAGGCCTGGATCTCTTCCGTGGTCAGGAAGAACTTCTGGTACAGTTCCTTATTCAGCTGATTGAAGATCAGGCTGCGCTTGGTGGATACCAGTGCGGAATCCGTGTTGGCATTTTCCTTGTCTCCGATGTACATGATGGACTGGCTCTTTTTGTAGACATCATCCAGCATCCGTACAAAATCCTGCTTATAGTTACGATAATCGCGGTAGCTTTTTGCAACGACCGGTTTTACCTGCTCTAAGGCACTTTCCACAATATTGTGCATAATGGGAATGGGTACTTCATCCACTTCCAGTTCATTTACTTTTTCTACCACATACCGGCAGATCTGCTCTTTTTCTTCTCTGGTGAATTTTGTCAGGGCACGGTACGCACTCTTGCCTACAGCGCTGATCACCTTCTGTACATTAAAAAGCTCTTTGCTCCCGTCCTTTTTAACGACATAGATCTCTCTGTACGGTCTGAACTTTTTGCCATAATCTTCATTTTCTTCATGGTCATGTTCAAAATTACTGCTCATCTTTCTCTTCCCTTCATCCGATAATCCCCGGCTGTTGCCCGGATTTACTGTATTCCCCTCACTTACGATAATGTTTACAGATACCATATATGGTATCTGTGGCCATCAAAAAGCAATATATTGTGGGTGATATGTACCAGTATAAAAAAGAATCCCTGGCTTGTCAACGAGGGATCCCTTAGAAAACTATACAAAAAAGATTTTCAAATTTTGGGTAACTTTTTATTCCGCCTCCTGTGACTGTTCCCGTAAAATATCTGAAAGCCACTGTACATAGCGCTTTTGTACCGCTTCCGGCGCTACGATACGGGCCCCCTGTCCGATACCGGTCAGCCATCCGAAGAACTGTCCGCTGACCGCCACCTTTGCCCGGATCCGGAACACTTCCTCCGACATGGGACGGATATCCGTCTCCCTTCCGAAGCGGTCCAGTACCACGCCGGTCAGGCGCACCGGAAACTCCATGGTCACCACGCTCTCCTCTCCGGCAAACATGCCGAAGGTCTGGTTCGTATAGGAGGTCACATCGATCTGTGAAAACTGTTCCACTCCTTCTCTGGGCAGATCCGTCACTTCCGCCTGTCCCATCTTGTCCACACGGTAATGCTTGATCACTCTGTCTTCACTGTCGTAGGCGGCCAGATAATAATTTTCCTCCCGCCAGATCAGGGCCCAGGGGCTGACGCATTTGTTGCCGTTTGGTCTGGGCACCAGCTGCTTTTTCAGATTCCAGTCCAGGTAGACGAAAGAGATCTGCTTATTTTCCTGAATAGCCCGGTGGATCGCATCAATGCTGTAATAAATGCTCTCATTCTCCGTCTTGACTCTTCCGGCCACATAGACCTGTCGCTGCAATTTACCGGCATCGTTTTTCCCGGCAATCTGCTCCAGCTTCCGGATCAGTTCTCTGGATTTTTTCGTGGTGATAAACCGGGAAGACTGTACCGCGTCCACCAGCAGCTTTAATTCCGGAAGTTCAAACTCCCGGCTGCCCAGATAATAGCCGCCTCCCAGTCTGCTCTGCACCTGCACTACATCATAGCCGAAATCCGCAAGACATTCCATATCGTTGTAGATACTCTTGCGCTCTGCATGGATCCCCTGATTTCCCAGATATTTGATGATATCCGGTGTGCTCATTGGATGGTTTTCATCCGTGTTCTCCCGTAGCATCTTGATCAGATATAAAAGTTTTAATTTCTGTCCCGACGATTTTGCCATGGATTATTCTTCTGTCTGTTTCTTTTCCTCTGCGGCATTCTTTTTCTTGCGCAGAGTGATTCCCAACGTAATGGCCACTGCACCTACAGCCGCAATGACTACCAGTACTACCAGATAAGATAAAAATGAATTCAAAAAGCTTACTGCCATAATGTCTTCTCCTTTTCCTGATACCTTTGTATCCCAAAGCTATTGCATATATTAGAAGTATACCAACGAAATCCCCGTATCGTCAAGTGGTCCCTTCGGATATGGCCGCCGGGGTATTTATCCATTTTCCTGTCTTAAGAAAATTTTCCGCCTGTCCGGAAGCCTTCTTTATGATCTGTTCCTCATACCCCATCATCTGAAGCAGACGGATCGCATTTCTGGTGGATGCTTTTCCCGGCAGCAGCTGATAGGGGAACAGGATATCACCGTCCCGGATCACTTCCTCAAAATGATAGTTGTCATAGTATTCCTTCAAAAGCTCCGTCATTTCAATATCATGGGTAGCGGCAAAACCAAGCGTTCCGCTCTCCGCCAGACGGATCAGGATCTGCGTTGCCGCGGCGATCCGCTCCACCGTATTGGTTCCCCGAAGCACCTCATCCACAAAACAAAGCACCGGAGTTCTCCGTTCCCCGGCCGCATCCAGAATTCGTTTCAATGACCGGATCTCCACAATATAATAGCTCTCCCCGTTTTCCATGCTGTCCCGCAGGGCCATGGAGGAAAAGATCTGAAATATCGGTGCATGATAACTTTCCGCCGCGCAGGTATGGATCGTCTGTGCCAGAACGGCATTCACCGCCACCATTTTTAAGAACGTGGATTTACCGGAGGCATTGGACCCCGTAAGCAGAATTCCTCTGTCCGCCCGGATACTGTTTTTCACCGGCTGTGACAACAGCGGATGCCAGCCCTTCTTCATATGCAGAAAAGCTTTCTCCGTATCTTCTTCCAGTTTCGGAATACAGTACCCTTCCAGAGATTTCCGAAATCCGCCTACGGATATTGCCATATCCAGGTACCCGGTGATTGCAAGCATGGTTTCCACTTGTCCGGTCTTTTTCCGCAGCTTTTCCAGCATCCGGTTAAACTGAAAGATATCCAGATGCAATATCATCCGCAGATAATCCGCAAGGATATCCAGAGGATTTCCACCGATTTTTCCCTGATTTCCGGCCATAACCCAATAGGCTCCCCGCCTCAACTCCCGCAGGCTCTTCAGTGCCTCCCGAAGTTCATCCAGTTCTCTCCTGTATACCGGTATTTTCTGCTTCTCCAGTTCTTCACATACATCGATCAGCCGTAATACATAAGCGAAGCTGATAATATACGGTTCGATCACTTTTTTCTCCCGAAAATATGTCATGATATGCCAGAGCATACACAAGACGATTCCTATGGTGCCCATCGCAGGCTGTACGAACAATAACAGGAGAAATGGAAGGTACAGCAGATTTCCCAGCACAATCTTACGGTTGGAACGCTCCCCCAGATAATCCAGATTATCCAGATAATCGTAGAGAGAATATTTTCCCAGATGTCCCAGCCGTTTCATCAACAGCTGGATCCTTACTTTTATATTCTCCTGCTCCTGCAGCCAGTTAACCACTTCTTCCAGATGTTCCAGTGCCTCTCTCCCGCAGGAAATATTCCGAAGCGTATAGTACAGATATTCCTCTCCCGCCGCAGAATAGGTCCGGTCGATCCGGCGAAAGACCTCGTCCATTCCCAGATCGTTCCATGTGATATCATCCAGCTGCTTCTCTTCCTTATGCCGTTCCAGATAGCTGCCCAGTCTTGCAAACCGCTCCAGTGAATATTCCTTCGGTGGTTCTTTTCCGTAATTTTCACGAAGATACTTCTTGAAAAGTTTTTCCTGATTTTTCGTCTGTATCAGCTCCTGCACTATCATAAATATAAAAAGCAAAAGCAATACGCCCGCAAATACAACAAATTCCATATTTTTTCTCACTTTTCCGGATATAAAAAGGCAGGCACCGCCCCGTGCAGTGCCCGCCCCCATATTCTGACCTGTTTTTTATATTTCTTATTTGTAAAACTCTTTATGCGACAATAAAGAACTTTAACAGGAAAATCAAGGATAATACATAGGTAAGTACGGATACGTCCTTAGCTTTACCGGTAAATACCTTGATAACGGTATAGGTGATCAGACCGATACCGATGGCATGTCCGATAGATCCGGAGATCGGCATGGCGATCATCATCAGAGCCACGGGAAGCGCCTGGCAGATGTCATCAAAATCTACATTCTTAAGACCTGCTACCATAAGGACACCCACATAGATCAATGCGGAAGAAGTAGCTGCCGCAGGAATGATACCGGCGATGGGTGCGATGAAGATACATGCAAGGAACATAATACCGGTGGTCAGTGCGGTCAGACCGGTGCGTCCGCCTGCTTCCACACCGGAGGCAGACTCTACGAAGGTGGTAACGGTGGAAGTACCGGTTACGGAACCTGCCAGAGTGCCTACTGCATCAGACAAAAGTGCCTGCTTCATGTTAGGCATTTTTCCATCCTTATCCAGCATTCCCGCACGGCTTGCGGTTCCTACCAGAGTACCGATCGTATCAAACATATCAATGATACAGAAGGTAACGATCAGCGTAATTGCAGTAAACCAGCCAATCTGTGCAAATCCCTGGAAGTTAAACTTAAACAGTGTAGTGGACGCCATATCTCCGAAGGCCGGTACGAAGGATGCAGTTGCCAGAGAAGCAAAGGGATTGGTTCCCAGGAAAATGGCCTCTCCTGCCCAGTAGATGATGCTGGCGATCAGCATCCCCAGTAAAACAGCACCCTTGACACCTCTCTGTGCCAGAACAACAATGGCAAACAGACCTACGAACATGGTAACAACCGACAGCACCATTGCGGAATATCCGGATCCCATATTGGTCTTAGCCAGTGAAGGAGTCAGTGCACCGAAGAAGTCTCTCATAGCATAGAAAGGTCCGCCGTTCTCGGAATAGATTCCTGCATTGGAACCGACGCCGATGTTTAACAGCATCAGACCGATGGCCGGTGCGATACCGAGACGTACGCCCAAAGGAATGGCATCCACGATCTTCTCACGGATATTCAACACGGAGAGGATCAGGAATACAATACCTTCCACCAGAACAATACACAGGGCAGCCTGGAAGGATGCCACATAGGTCATGCCGGTCAGGGCTACGATATTGGTTACTACGACTGCAAAAAAGCTGTTCAGTCCCATGCCGGGTGCCATGGCAAAAGGCTTGTTTGCCAGAAATGCCATTACGATGGTACCGATGGCGGATGCAATACAGGTTGCCAGGAAAACACCGTTCCACAGCTCCGGCATGGTATCCTTGCCAAAACCGGTCAGCAGGTTCGGATTCAGGGCTATGATATAAGCCATGGTCATGAACGTGGTCAGTCCGGCAATGATCTCTGTCCTTGCGGTGGTGTTGTTTTCCTTCAGTTTGAAGATTTTTTCTAACATCTTTTCCCTCCTAAGTATTCTGGGAGCCATGCGGGGAGCTCCGTTCTATGTCTTCTGAGTTATTTTTCTTACTCAGTCAACAGTCTCTTTACGATCTTCTCGCATTTTGTGTAAATACGTTCTGGATTCTCTCCCACATTAAATTCTCCGTTACGATACAAAATCTTGCCGCCGATCATGGTCATGCAGACATTGGACTTGCTGCCGCTGTAAACCAGATTCTTGGGGATGTTGTGAATGGGCTGCATATTGGGCTGGTGCAGATCGATCATAATAAGATCTGCATATTTTCCCTTTGCAAGAACATCTGCGCGGTTCAGGCGCATTGCCTTGGCACCGTTCACCGTTGCCATCTTCAGTACCTCCACGGCATCCATGCTGGACGCATCCTTCTCTAACAGTTTGCTTAAACCGGTGACTAAGAACATCTCCCGGAACATGTCCAGACAGTTATTGCTGGCCGGTCCATCGGTTCCAATGGCTACCGGGATCTTGTGCCGCACATAGTCGGCAATGGGTGCAATGCCGCTGGCCAGTTTCGTGTTGGAGCCGGGATTCGTGATCACATACATCCGATGTCTGCGGAAGACATCCATATCCTGTTCCGTCACATGAACGCAGTGGAAACCGCCTCCTCCAAAATCAAACATTCCCAGAGAGTCTAAGAACATGGGCGGTGTCATTCCGTAGCGAGCCTTACACTCTTCCACTTCCTTCTCCGTCTCGGAGATATGGGCATATACCGGTGTCCGGTAATGATGTGCCATTTCCGACACTTTCCAGAGCAGTTCCTTGGAACAGGTATATTCCGCATG
>ERZ1026854.214-NODE-214-length-43079-cov-6.099154_pt1 | contig 43079 bp, 45 predicted proteins | sample MGYA00380157_ERZ1026854 | MGnify/ENA primary metagenome ERZ1026854 (study PRJEB33269, sample SAMEA4719793) | human gut metagenome | biome: human-associated habitat; feature: organic feature; material: feces | place: Cameroon | collected 2013-10 ... | reverse complement strand
CAGTCAGTCAGTCAGTCAGTCAGTCAGTCAGTCAGTCAGTCAGTCAGTCAGTCAGTCAGGGCAATTGTGGATTAGTCGGCTCACTCCTGCTGAGAAATAAGGAAGTGGAATTATGAACCGCCGAAGAATATTAATACAAGGGCAGGAGAGCAATAAAATGAGCGAATGGAAACTAGTAAAAGAAGTAAGTGTCAGCGAAGAATCTAGCAGCATTACCATCGAATTAGAGAGTGAGTACGAAGAGGTGGAAATTCTTTGTGCTATTGGAGGTTCTAATGCCAACAACGCGATAACTAATCGAGCAATTATGATTGATTTGTATGGTAATGCTGGCGACAAAATTACTTCAATGAATGGCAATTGTATTCAAAATAAAGGTGTAAACAGGTTACTAACGGTATCTTATAGGAAAAATCCATATCCGATATGTGTCTCAAACTCTTACAACGTTGCTACGTTGAATCTTGATGACGAAGGTGCGGCGTCACTGTCGTATAACGGATGTTCTTATAAACGATCTTTCAGTGGTATTATTAATAAGCTTGTTATTGGCACATTTGGTAATAAGGGAGTAATAGGTATCGGAAGTAGTATTGCAGTTTACGGTAGATAAGAGGTGATTAACAAATGTACGCAAAATTGCAAAATGGAATGTTACACAGTGCACCGAGAACGGTAACCTGGAATGGACGCACTGTAAATAACCCATCTGCTGAAAAGCTAATGGAATTAGGTTATAAACCTGTGGTCCATACAGATATGCCAGAGAATACCGAAACTGGCAAACACTATGAATCAAGTTGGACAGAGTCTGAAACCGAGATTACACAGTCATGGACTCTGGCTGACAATCCGGTATATCCTGATCCGGAGCCGACAGCAGAAGAAAGAATCAGTAACTTGGAAACAACCACAGATGAACTTAAATCTACATCAGATGATATTGTACTGATGCTAGCAGATATCATAGGAGGAGAATAACGATGAAGACACTTAGTGGAATCAAATTAAAAATCATGGTTAGAGCATTTCGTATCAGAATTAAGAACGGCGAAACATTTGAAGATATTGCAGCAGACTATCCAGTGTTAACTACAGATGATCTGGAAGCAATCCGCGCGGCATTGAATATGGAGTAGACAAATATATGAAGAAAATCCGAGCAGAGCCGAAAGGTTCTATTTTTTTACGTAATTTGCGCCGGCGCAAACGGAGAAAGGAAGGCGAATGGAAACAATTATTTCAGCCTGCATCAGTGCTGCAGTTACTCTGATTGTATGTCTGATTAGTAATAACGCACAGCAGGAAAAAACACGAACTCTGATGGAATACAAACTGGAAGAGCTGACAAAAAGAGTAAACGAACATAACAACCTTATAAAAAGAACCTACGCTCTGGAAGAAAAAATGAGCGTACATGAAGAACAGATGAAAGTAGCGAACCACCGGATCTCGGATCTGGAAGGAAAGGAGCAAGGACATGTTTAAAAATTGCGTATTTAAACCTAGTGTTGACACAGTGGACTGGCTGAAAAAAGCAGGTATCAGAGCCATTAAGACCATGGCTCAGACTGCAGTTGGTGTGATTGGAGCCGGCAGTGTGATTTCAGCTGTGGACTGGAAAATGGTATGCTCTGCGGCAGTTGTGGCAGGAGTAGTAAGCATCCTGACAAGCGTGGCGGGAATTCCAGAAGTAGAAGCAGAGGGCGAGTGATCGTCCTCTTTTTAAATGGAGGTGTAACTAATGTTAAAGATCATGGGACAGGCTGTGGCTACCGTACAGCAGCTGCAGACCTATATCAAAAAAGTAAATCCAAAGGTGCCCGATTCGGTCACCAAGATGATTCCTCTTTATATCTCAGAAGGTGCAATCGAAGGTGTACGTGGTGACATTGCATTTGCTCAGAGCTGTCTTGAGACTGGCAATTTCACATTCTCAGGATCGGCAGTAACTCTGGACCAGAATAATTTCTGCGGTCTGGGAGTCACGAAGAACGGAATGAAAGGCAACAGCTTCAAAACTCCGGCAGAAGGTATCAGAGCACAGATCCAGCACCTGCAGGCATATGCATCCACCGGCCGGCTGAAACAGAAAGTTGTGGATCCACGATATACATATGTAAAAAGAGCCAGTGCGGAGTATGTGGAACATCTTGGCATCCAGGAGAATCCGAAACATTGTGGTTGGGCGGCTGGAAAGAACTACGGACAGAAGATCATCAATATCCTGAACAGTATCCTGACTATAAGCTTCGGAGCTGCCATACCAGAAAAGGAGAATACGACGATGGAAATCAATATCAAGAAAATGATTAGCAAAAAGAACTGTTATATTGGCCAGAATAAGCCGGCTTATGTTGTGATCCATGAAACCGATAACTGGAGCAAGGGGGCAAATGCAAAATGCCATGCACAGGCCATGAAGAATGGGAATCTTGCCGGAACAGTTCATTATTATGTAGATTCAAATGATATCTATCAGACTCTCGATCACAGTGATGGTGCCTGGGCTGTCGGTGATGGAAAAGGAAAATACGGAATCACGAACCGGAACTCTATCAATATTGAGATCTGCGTGAATCCAGAATCAGATTACTACAAAGCAGTAGATAAAGCTGAACAGCTGGCGGCATATCTCCTGAAGCAGTATGGATGGGGAACGGATCGCCTGAAACGTCATTATGATGCATCCAGGAAACATTGTCCTAGACGGATCCAGGATGAAGGACTTTGGGCAAGCTTCGTCAAGAAGACTGCAGCATACATGGAAAATGGAACCGCGTCAACTACTGAAAAGCCATCAACTGCAACAACTAAACCAACCACGAAAGGAGCTTATATGTTTGAACCAAAACTTGTTGAATTAGGCAGTGAAGGAACATCTGTCCTGTTACTGCAGGAGATCTTAATCGCACGAGGATTCAAAGGAAAGAATGGAAAAGCACTGACACTTTCCAGAAAAGCAGATGAAAACACGATTTACGCACTGACTCAGTACCAGAAGTCCAGGAAAGGCGTTCTGACAGTTGACGGAGTTGCAGGAGAAAACACCTGGAAAGATCTGATTGCTATCTAAGCACTTGCAAAAGAAGTCATTGCTACAAAGTGGGGCAATGATGCTGATCACAAGAATTAAATTTGTAGGGTACTGCACTACAGTCCACCGTATTGACTCATGATGAACTGTGCGATTTTCGCATTGGGAGTTTTAATATTTACCGGGTATTGAAGTCTTTTTTCATAATTCCACATAAATTATCTGCAGCCTCCTTTCGTTTCCCATGGGAAGGGCTGCTGTACCCATTTCCAGGTATCGCCGCCGGATTCAAGAGCATCATCCACGGTCAGTGGTCCATAGCATCGTGCATATTCTTTCATCAGTTCCTGACGTTCCCGCTCACATTCCTGATAAAAAGAAATTGCTTTTTCACAACATGGATGGGTATCCAGATAAAGCAGAATGTCATCTACTGCAAAGCTGACCTCGTTAATACGATTTAACAGTTTTTCACGGGGAGTACATTGAGTATGATACATCATTTACATACACCTCGCTTTCCACAAAATGGTTTACAGAGCTGCGGAAAAACAGTTCCGACTTTTGCTGCATAACAAAGATCATACGTAGTTGTGAATTTCTGACAGGGAACATAGGCCATGGCAGGTTCCATCTGATCAATGTGCGTATACAATTCAGAAACTTCTGTCCTGGCATCCGGAAGATGACACTGACATGAAGCTGGTCTGGCAGGCTGCGTTCTGGAATTGTTTCGACATGCACATTTCTGTTCTGGCATCATTTCCCGGGCTATTCCGCAGGTTGCATTATATGGGCGTCCACATGGACGGTTCATCTGATAATTTTCCATGAGCAAATCCTTTCTGTCACAAAAGTTATGTCTCTATATTTTATGACATAAATATGGAATGGTGTGCATAGGAAATCAGAAAATTGATTTGATAAGAATTATTTTAATGCAACATTTGTGAAAAAAGCTGGAGACCTATTGTAAATTGACAAAAATAGTGGTATTCTGTAGAAAATTGAATAATAAAAATATCAGGTGCAGATGTTGTATATCGACAACATCAGTTAAAAGGGAAACAGGTGCAAGGCCTGTACGATCTCGTCACTGTATACGGGGAATGCGAAATCACGTGCGATGGCACAGTCACTGGGAGATTGGGAAGACGATTTCAGTGTGTTGATCCGTGAGTCAGGAAACCTGCCTGCTATTGGTACGGGAATTTTAATTCCGGATCACGAGTAATTGGTTGTACTATAATCCAGAAACTCTTAGCCCGGCGCAAGAGTTTTTTTATTGTATCGAATATATTCTTGATAAATAGAATTTTCGCCCGAGCTTTTATCCGTACATTGTTATTCAGTTTAAATTTCATGGTACAATGGGTACAGGAGGAAACAAACATGAAAAACAAAACTGTAAAAGCACTGGCACTGGCTATGACTGTAGCAACAGTCACAATGATGGGATCTGCAAGCATCTACGCATCTGATGATACTGCTGAGACAGCAACAGAAGAAACTGCTGAAACTACAGAAGCAGCAGACGGAGAAGAAGCTTCTGATGATCAGGCAGCAGCAGATGAAGTAGCAGCACTGATCGACAAGATCTATGTTCAGGAAAGAAACGACACAACAGATGAAGACTGTAAAGCTGCCAAAGAAGCATGGGATAAACTGACAGATGCTCAGAAGGAACTGGTTGAAGGCGAAGAAGCTGATCCGGATTACTTCGGTCGTGATACAGGTGATGCATCCAAAGATGATCCTCGTAACCAGGATGAAATCGGTGAGAATGAACTTCTTGTTGTAAGCTTTGGTACATCTTTCAACGACAGCCGTGCTGAGGATATCAAAGGAATTGAAGACAAACTTCAGGAAGCATATCCGGACTGGTCTGTAAGACGTGCATTTACAGCTCAGATCATCATTAACCATGTAGAGGCAAGAGATGATGAAGTGATCGACAATATGCAGCAGGCACTTGACCGTGCAGTTGCTAACGGAGTTAAAAATCTTGTTGTTCAGCCGACACATCTGATGCATGGTGCTGAATATGATGAAATGACAGAAGCAATTGAAGAATACAAAGATAAATTTGAATCTGTTGCAATCGCAGAGCCAATGCTTGGTGAAGTTGGCGATGACGCTACTGTTATCAACGATGACAAAAAAGCCGTTGCACAGGCTATCACAGATGAAGCTTGCAAAGAAGCCGGATATGACAGCATGGAAGCTGCAGCAGAAGACGGAACAGCATTTGTATTCATGGGACATGGTACTTCCCATACAGCAAATGTAACATATGATCAGATGCAGACACAGATGGAAGATCTTGGACTTACTAACGCTTTCATCGGTACAGTAGAAGGCAAACCAGAAGATACAGAATGCCAGGCTGTTATTGCAAAAGTTAAAGATGCAGGATTCAAGAAAGTTGTTCTTCGTCCGCTGATGGTTGTTGCCGGTGACCATGCAAACAACGATATGGCTGGAGATGACGACGATTCCTGGAAATCTCAGTTTGAAGCAGCTGGAGCATTTGACAGCGTTGACTGCCAGATTGCCGGACTTGGAAGAATTGAAGCTGTAGAAAATCTGTATGTAGAGCATACAAAAGCTGCAATTGATTCTCTTGGAACAGCTGAAGACACAGAAGCAGCTGCAGAAGAGTCCGCAGAAGTAGCAGATGATTCTGCTGAAACAACAGAAGAAGCAGCAGAATAAATATATTTAAAAATATGTGATTAACGGGGCTTGCCCGGAGGGATTCAGGTTCCTCCGGGCATTTCCTGTACAAATGGAGGATTTGTATTATGAAACGTTCAGTGGCAATGATGGCATGTGTGTTAAGTGGAGTACTTATGATCAGCGCTTACAGTCCGGTCGTTTTTGCGGAAACAACAGAGAAGACAGAAGCTTCCAAAACAGATGAAGCAAAGGATGAATCTGAGAAAAAAGAAGATACTTCAAAAGGAGAAGTTCTTGAAGACGGTACTTACAGCGCAGAATTTGATACCGACAGCTCCATGTTTCATGTAAATGAAGCAAATGACGGTAAGGGAATACTGACAGTCAAAGACGGTAAAATGACGATCCATGTAAGCCTGAATTCAAAGAAGATTGTAAACCTTTTTGTTGGAAAGGCAGATGATGCCCAGAAAGACGGAGCTGAGATTCTTGAGCCGACAACAGATGAAGTAACCTATAGTGACGGATATACCGAAGAAGTTTATGGATTTGACATTCCGGTTCCTGCCATTGACGAAGAATTTGACGTTGCTCTGATCGGAAAGAAGAACAAATGGTACGATCATAAAGTAAAAGTAACAAATCCTCAGAAAGAAGCCGATGTTGAAGCTTCTGATACAAAAGAAACTGATACAAAAAAAGTGACTGCTGAAGATCTGAAACTGGAAGACGGAGACTATACAGCAGAAGTAAAAATGGAAGGTGGTTCTGGTAAAGCAAGCGTTACCAGTCCGACTGGATTTACAGTTAAGGATGGCAAAGTGACCGCTTCTGTAGAATGGAGCAGTCCGTACTATGACTATATGCTGATTGGTGATGAAAAATACGAACCAGTTAATAAGGATGGTAATTCTGTGTTTGAAATACCAGTCGATGGATTTGATTATCCAATGGAAGTTGTAGCAGATACAGTTGCGATGAGTACTCCTCATGAGATTGAATATACTTTACAGTTTGATTCTGCAAGTATCAAAGAGGCTGAAAAATAAAGATGAAAAAAAAGTTACGCATGTTTTTATGTGCGGCACTGACCGCATCTATGTTGGTGACTGCACCTGCTTTGGTTCAGGCGGCAGAAGAAAAAGAGACAACAGAAACAACAGAAAGCAATGCTGTCAGACAGGATCTGGCTGGCTTAAAATATGATCACAGTCTAGAACTTCAGTATGCAGATCAGTTTTCAGTAGACTATTACGAAGATGGTTATGCGCTTATCACAATTGTCGGAGACGGACAGTTCCTTCTTGTTCCGGAAGGAAAAGAAGCTCCGGATGGCCTGGACAGTGATATTGCAGTTATTAAACAGCCGCTTGATAATATCTATCTTGTGGCAACATCAGCAATGGATCTTTTTTGTGCTTTGGACGGGCTGGACAGTATCAGCCTTTCTGGAACAAATGCAGATGGATGGTATATTGATGAAGCAAAAAAAGCACTTGAAGACGGCAGTATTTCATTTGCAGGAAAATATAGCGCACCGGATTACGAATTGATTCTGGCGAAAAATTGTGATCTGGCGATTGAGTCTACAATGATCTACCATAAACCGGAAGTAAAAGAAAAGCTTGAGCAGTTTGGAATCCCGGTTCTGGTAGAGCATTCAAGTTACGAAAGTCATCCGCTTGGCCGTACAGAGTGGTTGAAGCTATATGGGGTTCTTCTTGGAAAAGAAGAACTTGCGGACAAACTTTTTCAGGAACAGGTTGATAAACTGAAAGCAATAGAGGACAGTGAATCTACAGGAAAAACAGTGGCTTTCTTCTATATAAATTCTGTTGGAGCTGCCAATGTTCGTAAGTCAGGAGATTATGTATCCAAGATGATCGAACTTGCTGGTGGAAAATATATTTTCAGTGATCTTGGTGCAGAGGAAGATAATTCTCTTTCTACTATGAACATGCAGATGGAAGAGTTTTATGCCGGAGCTAAGGATGCGGATTATATTATTTATAACAGTACGATCGATGGTGAACTGACTGACATCGATCAGATGCTGGAAAAGAGTTCGCTTCTTGCCGATTTTAAAGCGGTTAAAGATGGAAATGTCTGGTGTACAAATCAGAATCTGTTCCAGGAAACAATGGAGCTTGGAACAATGATCGAAGATATCCATACAATGCTGACTTCGGATGACCCAAATCTGGATACGCTGACTTATATGCATAAATTAAAATAATGATATAAAACGATGAGAGGAAGCAATATGCGGAAGAAATTACATTTCAGATATTGGCTGTCTTTTGCAGTTCTGTCCATACTCCTGCTGGTTCTGATCTTCTGGAATATCAATTCAGGAAGTATATCTATTTCATTGAAGGATATTTTTCAGATTCTGTTCCAGAAAAAAGGAGATGAGACCGCTTATAATATTGTATGGGAAATCAGACTTCCACGAATACTGGCAGCAGTGATCCTGGGTGGAGCACTTTCGGTATCTGGCTTCCTTTTACAGACATTTTTCGGGAACCCGATTGCAGGCCCATTTGTTCTGGGAATTTCCTCCGGAGCCAAACTGATCGTTGCACTCACGATGATCTATCTGTTGGGCAAATCCATGGTGGCAACTTCCAGTGTGATGATTGTGGCTGCATTTATCGGCTCTCTGATTTCTATGGGATTTGTTCTTATGATCTCACGAAAAGTAAAACAGATGTCCATGCTGGTTGTCAGTGGAATTATGATCGGATATATCTGTTCTGCAGTAACTGACTTTGTAGTTACCTTTGCGGACGATTCCAATATTGTAAATCTTCATAACTGGTCGCTGGGAAGCTTTTCCGGAACAAGCTGGGATAATGTTTCTGTGATGGCAGTTGTGGTGTTTACTGCACTTTTTCTTACATTTTTAATGTCCAAGCCGATCAGTGCCTATCAGCTTGGCGAGGGTTATGCACAGAATATGGGGGTAAATATCAAAGCATTTCGTATTGCACTGATCCTGCTTTCAAGTATTCTGTCAGCCTGCGTGACTGCTTTTGCCGGCCCGATCTCCTTTGTTGGAATTGCAGTACCGCACCTTATAAAAAGTCTTATGAAAACATCCAAACCCCTTCTGGTGATCCCGGGATGTTTTCTGGGAGGCGCTGTATTCTGCCTCTTCTGTGACCTGATTGCAAGAACTGCTTTTGCACCGACAGAGCTCAGTATCAGTTCTGTTACTGCAGTATTTGGAGCTCCGGTTGTGATCTATATTATGATTCGAAGAAAGAGGATGGCCTGATGGGAGAATATTTTGTTCATTCTGAGCAGATGACGGTAGGATATGATGGAAAGCCATTGATCCGTGATATTGAAATTCGGTTGAACCGGGGAGAGATCCTGACTCTGATCGGACCGAACGGTGCAGGAAAATCAACGATATTGAAGAGCCTTACCAGACAGCTGAAACTGGTGGGCGGTACTGTATATCTGGATCAGAAACTCATGAGTCAGATGTCAGGCAAGGAAGTGGCACAGAAACTTGCCGTTGTAACAACGGAGAGAATCAGACCGGAGCTTATGACGTGTGAGGATATCGTTGCAACAGGACGCTATCCGTATACAGGGGCTTTGGGAATTTTGTCAGAAGAAGACTGGCAGAAAGTACACAAAGCAATGGAAATGGTCCATGCACTGGATTTTAAGGACAGAGATTTTACGGAGATCAGTGATGGACAGCGACAGAGGATTCTGCTGGCCAGAGCAATCTGCCAGGAACCAGAAGTGATCGTTCTTGATGAGCCGACATCGTTTCTTGACATCCGTCATAAACTGGAACTTCTTTCTATATTAAAGAAGATGGTGCTGGAACATCATACAGCAGTGCTGATGTCTCTTCATGAGCTGGATCTGGCGCAGAAAATTTCGGATTATGTGATCTGTGTTCATGGTGATCGTATTGAAAAGTATGGAACACCGGAAGAAATTTTTACGTCAGAATATATTCATCATCTTTATGGAATTACTACCGGAAGTTATAATGCAGCTTTTGGGTGCCTTGAAATGGCTGCACCGGAGGGAAAACCACAGGTATTTGTCATTGGTGGAAATGGAAAGGGAATTCCTGTATACCGAAAACTGCAGAGAGCAGGGATCCCATTTATCGCAGGTGTGATCCACAGCAATGATCTGGACTACGATGTTGCAAAAGCACTGGCAGCAGAGGTGATCAGCGAAGAACCATTCGAGGCTGTTACAGAAGAACATCTGGAAAAAGCAGAGAAAATGATGGATGATTGTGCAGAAGTCATTTGCTGTGTGGATAAGTTTGGTACAATGAATGCGGCTAATCGGAGACTTGTGGAAAAAGCGAAAAGAGATGGAAAATTAAAAACAGAATAGATATGAAATATAAGACAGAGCTGACCAATAAGGTACAGCTCTGTTTTAGTCTGCGGAAGTATCAGAAGAATCTTTCTGATAACTGGAAAGTATCCCATCAATAGATTTATGGAGATAAGGCATGTATTCTTCAAGCGGAACCGGCTGCTGATACAGAATACAGTTATAGCAGGTAGAACTTGCAAGTTCGATCACTGAGAAGAGCAGCAGATCAGGATGCTCATAAGATTGATGGTCTTCCTCGATCAGCTGCAGATATTTATCATAAAATCTGATATCTCGGTCGGGCATTTTCTGTTCCAATGCAGCCTGAAATACATTCCAGGAAAGAGTTTTTGAGACAAAGATCAGAAGCTGAGAATCATTACTGAGTGCATTCAGGATATGATCGATCATATAATGAAGCTGAGCAGGAAAACCTGTGATCTGATTCTGACGAACTGCCAGATATGCAGCGAAAAATAAATCCTGTGTTTTGGAAGATGCCAGTTTGTTTCTGATATCATATTTATCTTTGAAATACAGATAAAAAGTTCCCTTGGCAACTCCGGCTTTCTCAACAATATCAGAGATAGTAGTTTTATTGGTTCCTTTTGTTGTAAACAGTTCAAAGGCAGTATTATACAGTGCGTCTTCTTTTTTCTTTTTATTTAATTCTAATTTACCCATTAAGAAAACCTCCCTGCATTTGATGGATTCGTCATTTATTATAATCAAAACTGACTAAAAGTCAATATTACAAAAAGATTATGTTGTTTTTTGGACACATTGGTGAAAACGTATATTGACTAATAGTCATTTTTGGTATATAACTCTAGATGAATAAAAAGTGACTGATAGTCATTAATGAAAAATATATTCAACAAGGAGGACATGATGATTAAGTTTGGAAAGTGGATTGCAAAGCATAAAGTGCTGATCGTGATCATCAGTATGCTTCTGCTGATTCCGTCATTCCTGGGAATGGCAGCAACGAGAGTAAATTATGACATCCTGAGTTATCTTCCTGATTCACTGGAAACAGTTGAAGGCCAGGATATCATGGTAGATGAATTTGGAATGGGTGCATTCTCCATGGTAGTCGTGGAAGATATGGATCTGAAAGACGTAGCAGCATTAAAAGAAAAATTTCAGAATGTGGAGCATGTAAAAGACGTTCTGTGGTATGACAGTGTGGCAGACTTAAGTATTCCGGTAAGTATGATTCCGGAAAAATTTAAGGATGGTTTCTTTAATGGTGATGCTACCATGATGATCGCACTGTTTGACAATACAACATCATCCGATGCTGCGATGGAAGCAGTCAGCGATATGCGTAAGATCGCAAATGAACAGTGTTTCATCAGTGGTATGTCCGGTGTTGTAACAGATATCAAGAACCTGGCACTTGAAGAGATGCCAATCTATGTAGTGATCGCAGCCTGCCTGTCTCTGCTGGTTCTGCTGCTCGCGATGGATTCACTGGTGATTCCGGTGTTATTCCTTCTCAGTGTAGGTCTTGCAGTTGTTTATAACCTGGGAACGAATATTTTCTTTGGAGAGGTTTGCTATATAACAAAATCTCTGACAGCCGTACTTCAGCTTGGTGTAACAATGGACTACTCCATTTTCCTTCTGAACTCCTTTGAAGCATATAAGAAAAAATACGATAGCAAAGACCGTGCGATGGCACATGCGATCGCAGATACGTTTAAATCTGTAGCCGGAAGTTCGGTTACAACAATTGCCGGATTCCTTGCTCTGTGTGTTATGACATTTGCACTTGGACGTGATATGGGTATTGTTATGGCAAAAGGTGTTGTCATCGGCGTTATCTGTTGTATTACCACTCTGCCGGCAATGATCCTTGTATTTGATGGAGTGATTGAAAAAACAAAACATAAACCACTGGTCAAAAGTCTGGATAAAGCCTCCGGTTTTATTACAAAGCATTACAAAGTATGGCTTCTTGTTTTCCTGGTAATGCTGTATCCGGCTGTTTACGGAAATAATCATACTCAGATTTACTACAATATTGATAAGTCTCTTCCGGCCACACTGGACAGTAATGTATCCAATGAAAAACTGAAAGAAGACTTCGATATGAGTACGGTCCATATGATCCTTCTGAAAAATGGACTGGACAGCAAAGAAAAAACACAGATGCTGGATCAGATTGACAAAGTTGACGGGGTGAAATGGTCACTTGGAATGAATTCCCTGATCGGACCAACCTTCCCGGAATCCATGATTCCTTCCAATATTAAAAAAATGCTTCAGTCCGACAACTATGAAGTACAGTTTATCTGCTCAGAGTATTCTTCAGCAACGGATGAATGCAACGCACAGCTTGATGCGATTCAGAAGATTGTTAAGAAATACAGTCCGGAATCAATGGTAATCGGTGAGGCTCCTCTGATGAAAGACCTTCAGGATACAACAAATGTTGACCTCCAGAGAGTAAATATCCTCTCTATGGCAGCAATATTCCTGATCATCCTGTTTGTATTCAAATCAATCTCGTTACCATTTATTCTGCTGTTTGTTATCGAATTTGCAATCTTTGTTAATATGGCAATTCCGTATTACCAGGGAGTAACTCTTCCATTCGTTGCAAGTATCGTAATTGGTGCTATCCAGCTGGGTGCAACCGTAGACTATGCGATCCTGATGACAAGTAACTATCAGAAACAGCGTCATCTTGGAAAAACAAAAAAAGAATCTATTTCCATTGCACATAAATTTTCAATGAAGTCTATCATTGTAAGTGGATGTAGTTTTTTTGCAGCAACATTTGGTGTAGCTCTGTACTCAAAAGTAGATATGATCGGTGCGATCTGTACACTGCTTGCACGTGGTGCGGTGATCAGTACGATTGTTGTACTTCTTGTATTGCCTGCAATGTTTATGGTATTTGATCCAATCATCGTTCATACATCAAAAGGTTTTTTACCTGATAAAAAATAATAAGTACATAACAACCATTAAATATAAAAAGCCAATGGCTGGAAAAGGAGTCGTATATTATGAACCGAAACAGAAAAAAAGCGGTAGCAGCTTCTGTAGCAGTAGGAATGACTATGGTAATGGGTTTTAGCCCGGTACTGGCAGCAAATACAGATATTTCAAAAGAAGAGACCGTATATGTTAATGCGGCAGCGGACGGAACTCCGCAGGAGATCACAGTATCTGACTGGCTGAAAAATTCAGCTTCTGCAGGAGACTTAAGTGATGTTTCTGATCTGAAAGATATTAAAAACGTCAAAGGTGATGAGACTTTTTCACAGGATGGAGACAATCTGACATGGAATACCGAAGATAAAGATATTTATTATCAGGGAACAACAAATAAAGATCTTCCGGTTTCCATGGAAATCAAATATTACCTCAATGGAACGCAGGTAAATCCAGATGATCTTGGCGGTAAGAGCGGACATCTGAAAATCGAAGTAGCCTATAAAAACAATGTAAAAAACAAAACAAAAGTTGGAAACAAAACAACAGATCTGTATGCACCGTTTGTAATGGTGACAGCAATGATTCTTCCTACAGACAATTTTACAAATGTAACGATTGATAATGGAAAAGTTCTTTCTGATGGTCAGAGAAATATTGTAGTAGGTGTCGGCATGCCGGGACTTGCCGATAACCTTGATCTTAAGAGCATAGATGAAGACATCGATCTGGACATTCCGGAAAACTTCACAATGGAAGCAGACGTGACAGACTTCAATATGAGTTCCACATTCACATTTGCACTGACAGATATTCTGGATTCTCTGGATGTAGATAATATTGATGGCCTTGATGATCTGAAAGATTCCATGAAAGAATTGACAGATGCAGCGACAGAGCTTGTTGACGGAAGTAAAGAGCTTTCAGATGGTGCTTCCACACTGGATGAAAAATATCAGGAATTTGATTCCGGAATCGGTACTTTTGTAAGTGGTATAAGCTCTCTGAACAGTGGTGCAGCTTCTCTTAAGAGTGGTGTATCTTCCTACACATCAGGCGCTGATAAACTGGCATCAGGTGTGAATGAGTTTGCATCCGGAGTCGGAACACTGTCAAACTCTCTGAAAGAATATAACACAGGTGTAACTACGCTGGCATCTGGAGTACAGCAGTATATCAAGGGAAGTAATAATCTGACAGATGGTGTTAAGCAGTACGTTGAAGGTGTTTCAGTTCTTGGAAACGGAGTTGAAAGCTATACAAATGGTGTGAAAAAGATTGGTGTCGGAATCAATCAGGAAGCAGCAGGGCTGACACAGCTTCAGGAAAATGTGGATCAGCTTGTAAGTGGAGTTAAGGCCAAACTTCCTGAATTACAGACTTCAATGGCTCAGATCATCAAATTTGCAGAGAGTGCAAAAACATATGCACAGAAAACAGGTGAATTCGCAGATCAGGTAATTACCTATGCAACAAATGTTCAGGCAATAAAAGAAAATGCAGATAAACTGAATAGTCTTGTCAATCCGGAGTCCGGAAGCGGCACAGGCTCTGAAGGTAAAGCGCAGATTCAGAGCGGACTGGAATCGGCACAGGCAGCAGCTTCTGTGTCAGCTGTATCAGGAAGTGCAGCAGCAGATCAGTTAAATGCAGCAGCCAGTGCAGTCAGTGCGGCAGCAGGAACCGGTGATGCACTTCAGGGTGATGCAGGAACCATTTCAGCAGGTCTGGACAGTGCAAGTTCTGCTATTGATATCCTCAATGGAATTGATACTTCTTCTATGGATGAAGCAACAGCAGCAGCGGTCAACGGTGCTGTACAGAGTGCAATCGGAGCAATTTCAGGTGGTGTTGCAACCGCACAGGGCGGAGTTGCAAATCTGCAGGCACATGCAGGGCAGGTTTCAGGACTGAATGAGCAGGCAGCACAGGTGCAGGCAGCAGCCAGTGAAGTAAGTGCGCAGAACGAACAGGTGGCAGCAGTAAGCAATACAGCCGCACAGCTTCAGGAAGGCCTTTCACAGATTCAGAGCGGTCTTGCTGCACTGAATAATGAAAGTGAAGAAGATGCTGCAAAAGATGCGCAGATGCAGGCTACGATCAAAGCACTTACAGCAGGCATTGATGATGCACTTACGAAGCTCACGGCAAATAACGAGGCTCTGATAGCAGGTGCAAATGCGTTAAAAGCAAGTGGAACAGGAACTGGTACAACAGAAGATACAATGTCTCTTGTACAGGGAGCAGATGCTGTAGAAGCCGGTATTCAGGAACTTCAGACAACTCTTCAGACTTACCTGGGTGAAAAACTGGACGGTGGAGTATTAAATACACTGAAAGAAGGTGTTGATACTCTGGTAGAAGGAATAAAACAGCTTCAGGATGGATATGCACAGCTTGATGCAGGATCTGGCAGCCTTCTTGATGGTGTATCTGCACTTACAGGTAAAAACAAGGAGATTACAGATGGAGCAGATAAACTGAAAGCATCCGGCAAACAGCTTAACAGTGGTGCCGGTAAACTGACAAAAGCAAGCAAACAGCTGAACAGCGGAACATCCAAAATCACAGGTGCTACAAGCCAGCTTACCAGCGGAGCCAACACACTTTCTGCGAACAGCGGCAAACTGAACAGCGGCGCAGAACAGCTTACTTCCGGCACGCAGAAACTCATGAGTGGAACAACGACTCTCAGCAGTGGAAGTGCACTGGTTAAGAGCGGAATCAAGACTCTTGCTGATGGCGCCAAGAAGCTTTCTGATGGAACAAAAGAATTTGACGATGAAGGAATCAGTAAACTGTCTGATCTTGTAGACAATGATCTGCAGGATATTCTGGATCGTCTGGATGCAATCTGCTCAGATGACAATGCATACCGTTCATTCAGTGGTAAAGAAAGTGATATGAATGGAAATGTGAAGTTTGTGATCGAAACAGCAGCAATCGACAACGACAGTGACAAATAAAAACAGCAGATGAAGATGGGAAAAGGGAAACGGATTGTATGCCGTTTCCCTGTTTTTTTCTTGCGGACGGGAAAGGAGTCTGCTATACTGTATTTTATGAGTAGAAAAAAAGCAGTTGTAAGAAAAACAAAAGTAAAAAAGAAAACCGATTATTATGATTACAGTCTTCTTGCGGTTATCATTCTTTTGACTTGTTTTGGACTGATCATGCTGTACAGCACCAGCTCTTATATGGCAGAATTGAATTATGGCGATGATATGTATTATTTTAAGAAACAGGCTGCGATCAGTCTGGTATGTATTATCGCAGCACTTACGATATCGCAGATTGATTATCACATTCTTACCAGAGCTACGGGTGTTTTGTATGCTGCTGCGGCAATATTAATGATATTGGTAAAATCTCCTCTTGGACGAAGTGCCAATGGTGCGCGCCGCTGGCTGAATCTTGGACCTTTATCTTTTCAGCCGTCAGAGATAGCCAAAATCGCAGTGATTGTCAGTCTGTCTTATATGATCGTAAATATGGGAAGAAAGATAAATACCCTGAAGGGATTTATGATGCTGGCAGGCAGTGGAGGCGGGCTTGCATTTTTTGCCTATGTATTTACAGATAACCTCAGTACTGCAATTATCATTTTTGGAATCACAATGGGACTTATTTTTATTGCACATCCCAAAGTACGTCCGTTTCTTATAGCGGCAGGAGTGATGCTGGTCATTGGTATCATTGTGATCAGTTGCCTGAGCGCAACGATGGAGACAAGTACCAGTTTCCGTCTGAGACGAATTCTGGTGTGGCTGCATCCGGAGGATTATGCGTCAGGTGACGGGTATCAGACAATACAGGCATTATATGCAATTGGTTCAGGAGGATTTCTGGGACGGGGCCTTGGCAACAGTATCCAGAAGCTTGGCAGTGTACCGGAGGCGCAGAATGATATGATCTTTTCTATCGTATGCGAAGAACTTGGGATTCTCGGAGGGCTGATCATTCTTTTACTGTTTGCATATCTTTTGTACAGATTATTTTTTATTGCACAGAATGCACCGGATTTGTTTGGTTCATTGATGGTAAGCGGTATTTTTATACATATTGCACTGCAGGTTATTTTTAATATAGCTGTAGTTGTTAATCTGATGCCAAATACAGGTGTTACACTGCCGTTTTTCAGTTATGGCGGTACTTCGAATCTGTTTCTGATGGCAGAGATGGGACTGGCTTTGAGCGTGGCCCGTCAGATCAAATTTAAAGAGCCGGAAAGGCTTCTCTAAAATGAGTGAAATCTATTGACAAATAGGTTTGCAGAATATATACTTTGCACATCAAAGTAGAGTAAATTAGTTACTTGATAAAGGAGAAATGGCAATGTTAGAAGAAATGAGAAAAATGATCGCAGAACAGTTAAACTGCGAAGAGAGCGAAATTACAGCAGATACTTCTTTTAAAGATGATCTTGGAGCAGATTCTCTTGATCTTTTTGAACTGGTAATGGCTCTGGAAGATGAGTACAATATTGAGATACCTGCTGAAGAACTGACAGAACTGGCAACAGTGGGAGACGTGATCGAGTATCTCAGAGGCAGAGGTATTGAGGCATAAGAACGAAAGAAATTCCCTGAGGCAGTGATGCCTCAGGGGTTTTACATTTCTAGTTTATATATTTTGAAAGGCAGGAAAGATATAATGACAAAGATCAGAACAAGATTTGCACCGAGCCCTACAGGAAGAATGCACGTAGGTAATCTTCGTACAGCGCTCTATGCATATCTTATCGCAAAACATGAAGGCGGTGACTTTATTCTTCGAATCGAGGATACCGACCAGGAACGTTATGTAGAAGGGGCAGTAGATATTATCTACCGCACTATGGCTGGTACAGGTCTTATTCATGATGAGGGACCGGATAAGGATAAGGGATTCGGACCGTATGTACAGAGCGAGAGACAGGCATCCGGACTTTATCTGAAATACGCACAGCAGCTGATCGAGCAGGGAGATGCATATTATTGTTTCTGTGGCCAGGAAGAACTGGAATCCATGAAGAGAGTGGTTGCCGGTAAAGAAATCTCTATTTATGACAAGAGATGCCTGAAGCTTTCCAAAGAAGAAGTACAGAGACGTCTGGATGCAGGTGAACCACATGTTATCCGTTTTAACATGCCGACAGAGGGAACTACTACTTTCCATGATGTGATTTATGGAGATATCACAGTTAACAACGAAGAAATGGAAGATCTGATCCTGATCAAATCAGACGGATATCCGACGTACAACTTTGCAAATGTAATTGATGACCATCTTATGGGAATTACACATGTGGTCAGAGGAAATGAATATCTTTCTTCTGCTCCGAAATACAACCGTATCTATGAAGCTTTTGGATGGGACATTCCGGTTTATGTACATTGTCCGTTGATCACAAATGAAGAACATCAGAAGCTTTCCAAGCGTTCTGGACATTCTTCTTATGAAGATCTTCTGGATCAGGGATTTGTTACAGAAGCAATCGTTAACTTTGTCGCACTGCTTGGATGGAGTCCGCAGGATAATCGTGAAATCTTTTCACTTCCTGAACTGGTTGAGGCTTTTGACTATCATCATATCAGCAAATCACCAGCTGTATTTGATATTACCAAGCTTCGCTGGATGAATGGAGAATATATTAAGAAAATGGACCCGGAAGAATTCTATGAAAAAGCTCTTCCATATATGAAAGAAGTTCTGAAAAAAGATTACAACTTCCACAAGATTGCTGGAATGGTACAGACACGAATTGAAACATTCCCGGATATTCCGGCTCTGATCGATTTCTTTGAAGAAGTTCCGGAATATGATTCTGCAATGTATTGCCATAAGAAGATGAAAACAAATGAAGAAACTTCTCTTGCAGTACTCAAGGAAGTACTTCCGGTTCTGGAAGCACAGGAAGAATATACAAATGATCCATTATTTGAATCCTTAAGCGCATTTGTCAAAGAAAAAGGATATAAGAATGGATACGTAATGTGGCCGCTTCGTACAGCTGTATCAGGTAAGCAGATGACACCTGCCGGAGCAACTGAGATCATGGAGATCATCGGAAAAGAAGAAACACTGAAACGTGTAAAAGCAGCAATCGATAAACTCAGCTGAGAGTAATAAATGATAAAAAGAAACCCATCTCAACAAAGAGCAATCGCTCACCTGTCAGGACCAATGATGGTTCTGGCAGGCCCCGGTTCGGGGAAAACCTCCGTAATTGTAGAACGAACTGCATATATGATAAATGAAGGTGATATCTCACCGGCAAATATTCTGGTGGTAACTTTTTCCAGAGCTGCGGCGAAGGAAATGAAAGAACGCTTTCTGAGTTTTACCGGGCAGAAGTATACACCGGTTACTTTTGGTACCTTTCATGGCGTTTTTTATGGAATTCTGAAACAGGCATATGGTTTTACTGCGGCGAATATTTTATCGGATGAAGAAAAATCCGGTATTTTAAAAGAACTGGCATTAAATTATGGAGGAGATCTGGCAGAAGAAGGTGATTTTGCAGAAGAAGTTGCAAAAGAGATCAGTGTGGTAAAAGGAAATAAAATCTCGCTGGAACATTATTATTCCTCATGTTGTCCGGATGAAGTTTTCAGGCAGATTTATCAGGGATATCGTGAGGCATGCCAGAGCAGACGTAAACTGGATTTTGACGATATGATCTTATATTGTTATGAACTATTCACCCAGAGAAAAGATATTCTGGCAGCCTGGCAGAAGAAGTTTCAGTATATTCTGGTGGATGAATTCCAGGATATCAATCAGCTTCAGTACGATATTGTGCGTATGCTGGCACGGCCGCAGAATAATCTGTTTATCGTAGGGGATGATGATCAGTCTATTTATCATTTTCGTGGAGCAAGACCGGAAATTATGCTGAATTTTAACAGAGATTATCCGGAAGCAGAAACGGTTACGCTGAATGTGAATTATCGCTGCAGCGGACAGATTCTTGCTTCTGCCATGAGGGTGATCGGAGAAAATAAAAAGCGTTTTTCCAAGAAGCTTTCCACTCCGAATCAGGCAGGAGATGCAGTTATGATCCGGGAGTTTCAGAATCCCCGGGAAGAGTATCTGACAGTTGTTTCAGAACTCAGAGAACGACTGGAGAATGGTGAGAAGCTTGAGGATACTGCGATACTTCTTCGTACCAATCAGGAGGCAGAAGGACTGGTCGGAGCTTTAATGGAACGGCAGGTTCCTTTCAATATGAAGGAGAAACTTCCAAATCTTTTTCATCACTGGATATGCCGGAATCTTCTTGCCTATATGCACTTTGCGGCAGGAGAGAAGAACAGGAAATATTTTGTTGAATTCATGAATCGGCCAAACCGTTATATTTCGCGTGATGCGTTGTCTCTGTCACCGATCGTGGATTTTGAAGAACTGAAAGAATTTTATAAAAATAAGGACTGGATGTGTGACCGTATCACAACCCTGGAAACACATCTCAGAGTATTAAAAGGTCTGGCTCCTTATGCTGCAATAAATTTTATCCGTAAAGGAATGGGATATGAAGAATACTTGCATGAATATGCAGAGTATCGTAAAATAAAACCAGAAGAGTTGAGTGAGATTCTGGATCGACTGACAGAGAGTACCAGAGGGATGAACAGTCTGGAAGAGTGGGAAGCTTACATAGAAGATTATACAACAAAACTGGAAGAACAGGCACGCAGGGCAGAGCAGGAACGAGAGGGCGTTCTGATCTCCACACTCCATGGAGTGAAGGGACTGGAGTATGATTTTGTGTATATTCTGAATGTAAACGAAGGCAGTATGCCTTATCGGAAAGCAGTACTGGAACCTGCAATCGAAGAGGAACGGCGACTTTTTTATGTTGGAATGACCCGTGCCAGGAAAAAGCTGGCATTATGTTACGTGAGACAGCAATATGAAAAGAAACGGGAACCGTCCCGGTTCTTAAAGGAGGCTGGAGTATGAAGGCGGTTATTTATTTTACAGAGGTTCCACAGCAGTATGAGAACAAAAATATGGAACATATGATAGGCGAGAAGCTTCTGGCAGCAGGATTGTATCGTGAATATGGATTAAAGCTGGCTTTTGAACCGAGAGCAACAGGAGAGCATGGAAAACCATTTTTGACGTTGCAGCCGAAGATCCATTATAATATTACGCATTCGGGAAAATATGTAATGTGTATCATTGCAGACCAGGAAGTGGGAATTGATGTTCAGATGCACAAAAAAGTGAATTATGAACGGATGCTGGAACGTATGGTCCCGGCAGATATGATTCGTGAAATACTGGAGAGTGATGAACCGGAGAAGGCTTTTTTTGTCCAGTGGGTATTAAGAGAGGCCTATATCAAATGGACAGGGGAAGGATTATCCAGAGATCTTCGGACAATCTCTATGGATGATGGTTGTTATTTGATGCTGGAACTTGGAAATGAGTACAGTGGAGCTGTATGGTCGCGAAAACCTCTGGAAGTCAGATGGGAGCATGAGGAAGTGCAGCTGCCATAAAACAGGTTTTTCATGGTAATAAAAACAGATTGTCCTCATATATTAACTGTAAAGAGGTGAGGGCAATCGACGGAAAAAATGTTCAGAATTTGTTTGCAGAAAACATCCGAAAACTCCTGATCGAGGAGAAGCCGGATTATGACAGTATTTATGAAATCAGGCTCAGGACAGGAAAACCATTGTTTCTGGTTTATTCCGGAGGAGAACGTTGTTTAAAGATAAAAGGGCGAGAGCCATATCTGGTAACAGGACAGGATCTTAAGGAAACACTGGAATATGTCAGTGGCTATTCCTTATATGCCTGCGAAGATGAAATTCGTCAGGGTTACATAAGTGTGCAGGGAGGACATCGGGTTGGTGTTGCCGGTAAAGTGATTCTGGATGGGAATCATATCAGGGGAATGAAATATATTTCCTGCATTAATGTCCGATTATCTCATCAGGTACCTGGATGCGCGGATGCTGTCATGCCATATATCCAAGATGGAGAGCATCTTTCACATACGCTGATCATTTCACCGCCCAGAGGCGGAAAGACGACACTTCTACGGGATGTGATTCGTCAGCTCAGTAATGGACGAGAGGATATTCCGGGAGTAACCGTTGGAGTAGTGGATGAGAGAAGCGAACTTGCAGGAAGCTGGCAGGGGATTCCTCAAAATGATCTGGGATTGCGGACAGACATTCTTGATGCATGTCCTAAAGCAGAGGGGATGCAGATGCTGGTGCGCGCTATGTCTCCGGATGTGGTGGCAGTGGATGAACTTGGCAGGGAAGAGGACTTTCGTGCGGTTGAAAGTGTGATCCACTGTGGCTGCTGTCTGATCGCAACTGCACATGGGAATTCGCTGGAAGACGTTTTGAGACAGCCTTTCTTCCAGAAATTAAAAGAAATGGAAATATTTGAAAAATATATTGTTCTTGGAGGCAGAAACCAGGTAGGTGCGATAAAAGGAATCTACGATGGAAAGGGAAAAACATGCTGAAGCTTGTGGCTACGCTATTTCTGATTTTTGGTGGATCAGGAATTGGATATGCCAGAAGCAGGGAACTCACAGAAAGAGAAAAGAACCTGGAGATTTTACTTCAGATTCTTTTTTTGCTTAAAGGAGAAATTCGATGTGGGAATAGCTCACTTCCAGATGCATTTGGAAAAATTGCAGATAAAATCGAAGGTTCTTCAGGAAATATTCTCAGAGACGCAGCACATGAAATGGAAAATGGAGGAGGCAGAAATCTGGAAAGAATTCTTGAAGTCTGTATACAAAGAAATATTTGTGAAAAAAGTTTGCCGGGAAAAAAACGAAATGTAAGAGAGGAAATCAGATTCTGGCAAACGCTTGGAAGCAGGCTTGGATATCTGGACAGAGAAATGCAGATTCAGCAAATTGAACAGATGGAAATTGAATTGGAAATCTGTCGAAAAAGGTTCAGAGAAAAACTTCCGGAACAGAAAAAAATTTGCCGGATGCTGGGAATCATGACAGGTATTATGCTGGCAGTGTTGTTTTGGTAAGAGAAGAAGGAGGGAAAAGTGGAAGTCACCATTATTTTTAAAATAGCGGCGGTTGGAATTCTGGTTTCCATTCTCTCTCAGGTTTTGAAACACAGTGGAAGGGATGAGCAGGCATTCCTGGTAAGTCTTGCAGGTCTTCTTATTGTCCTGTTCTGGATCGTACCTTATATTTATGAACTGTTTGTGGATATTCAGAAGTTATTTGTGTTGTAGACAGGAGGAAAGATGGAAATAATAAAAATCTCACTTCTGGGAATCTGTGGAGTCATACTATGTTTTTTTCTGAAAGAGATAAGACCGGAATATACAGTTTTCATTACAATGGGAATCGGAATCATAATTCTTGGACTGGCAGTGGGAAAATTAAAATATCTTTTTGGAACACTCAGACAGCTGGGAGACAGCCTTCCTGTTGATCAGGAATATCTTGCGACACTGATCAAGATGGTCGGAATTACCTATATTGGACAGTTTTCAGCAGGAATCTGCAAGGATGCAGGTCATCAGGCGACAGCTGTGCAGATTGAAATGTTCTGCAGGCTGGCAATTCTGGTGCAGAGTGTTCCGATTCTTCAGGCATTGCTGGAGACGATTCAGGAGTTTATGACATGAAAAAACATTCCCGGGAGTGGATTTGGAGAATCAAATTTCTTCTGACAGTGATATTGTGTATGGGAATAGCTGCATGGCAGAACATAGAGGTTTATGGAAACAGTGAAGAAAATCAGAAACAACAGGAAACAGAGGAAGAAGGGGATGGGGATACAAAAAATCTGAGTCAGGATGAAACCGAAATAACAGAGGAGCTTCTTGAGGAAGTCGATCTTTCAGATGTACAGAAAATGTTGGACGAGCTTTTTGGAAAGGACAGCTTTTCTATGAAAGAAGCGCTGATAAAACTTACCAGAGGAGAACGGGCATTTTCAAAAGAAGCATTGCAGGAGTTTGTATACCGCTCTTTGTTTTATCATGTGGAGCAGGAAAAAGAACTCTTTGTAAAACTGCTTCTTTTGATTTTGCTGTCAGCAGCGTTTGCGGGTTTTGCCGAGGTATTTGAAAATAACCAGATTGCAGATATTAGCTTTGTAGTGGTTTATTTGTTGGTTTTTGCGATTTTGATGGATTCTTTTTCTAAAATGAGCAGTTCGCTGGAAAAAACAATTGGCTGGATGACGGAGCTGATGAAAGGATTGGCACCGGCGTATTATATGACAGTCTGTGTGGCTTCGGGAACAGCCTCAGCAACTGTTTTTTATGAGGGGGTACTGATTCTGGTTTGGGGAATCCAGTGGCTTCTTCTGACGGTGCTGCTCCCTATGGCTGGTATGTATGTCCTTTTACAGCTTGTGAACGCACTGTCAAAAGAAGATATACTTGAAAAAATGGCAGAGCTTTTGAATACAGCAGTTTCCTGGGGATTAAAAACACTTCTTGCGGCAGTGGTGGGGTTACAGATTGTACGGAATCTTGTGGCACCCGTCATGGATTCTATGAAACGCGGTCTGCTGGGAAAAGCAGCAGGTGCACTTCCCGGAGTTGGAAATGCGGTGAATATGGTTACAGAGTTGGTTGTGACAAGTGCAGTTCTTATCAGAAACTGTCTTGGAGTTGTGATTCTTGTTGTGTTTGTTTTGGCCGGGATCGGATCAATATTGCATTATGGGCTATTGTCTCTTTCTTACCGGCTTCTTGCGGCAGTGTCACAGCCAATTTCAGACAGGAGGATGGTCAGAGCACTTGATGCGATGGGAGAAGGATGTGCGTTGCTTCTGCGGCTTCTTTTTACTGCAGAAGTATTGTGTATGCTGGCGTTTTTAGTATTGATGGCAGGGATTCAGAACTGAATGAGCTGGCGGACAGAATAAGAGGAGAAGTGAAAAATGAAGGCAGAAATCTATCAATGGGTAAGGATTCTGGCATCATTTTATATTTTGTTTACGGTGATTCTTCAATTAATTCCAGATAAAAAATATGAGAGGTATATCAGGTCTTTTATGGGGCTTTTGCTGATTTATATTTTGGCGATACCGTTGTTGGACATTACCGGAAACAGCAGCCGGATTATTGAAAGTTTTTTTCGTAACTATGCAGAGGAGGTTTCGATTCTGGAGAAGAAGGAAACGGAAAATCTGCAGGGAATATATATTCGAAAAGGTTTTGAGAAGGAGCTCGCATCACAGATTATAAAAAAATGTGAAGAAGCAGGAATAAAAATGCAGGGAGTCATCGTAGATATAGAAGGAGAGAAAATATCAGTGGGGCTGACTGTGGAAGAGAATCTGAGTGCGGAACAGAAAAGGAGGATACAGAATGAACTCCAGCAGAGATTCGGACTCGAAGAGCAGAATATTAAAATTTTTTCAGGGAAAGATGGAAAAACAACAATGGACAGTGATTCTGCTTCTGGGGGTATTATTATCAGTGATCGCACTTCCGGTATCAAAAAAGAGCAGTACTGTGCAGGAACGGCTTCTGCTGGAGGATGAAACACAAAGTATGGTGGAGATACAGTCCTCGCTTGAACTTAAACTGCAGAATATTCTGGAATGTATGGAAGGCGCAGGAAAGGTAAAAGTAATGCTGATGACCGGAGAACAGAATGGAATCTATTCATCGGGTGAAACGGAAGTCAGGGGAGTTCTGATTGCAGCAGAAGGTGCATCAAATCCTGTAGTTGTACAGAAAATTCAACAGGCAGTGGAGGCATTATTTCAGATTGATGCCCATAAAATAAAAATAATTAAATTGAAATGAGGAGAGTAAAGTGAAAAAAATCGTAAAAAAGAATCAGGTGATCATTACATCACTGGCGATTTTGATTGCTGTTGCAGGCTATCTGAATTTTGCAGATGTGGATTTGGGAATCGGTGACAAAGAAGCAAGTACAGACAGCAGCAGTATTCTGGATCAGGTGGAATATGATCTGAGTGACGAAACAGCAGTTACAGATGAAAATGCAGAAACAGCTGCGGAGACAGCAGAAGTACCGGATGGCAGCAGCACGCCGGGAGAAGCTGTACTGACAGGCGCCTCGGATTTTGCAGCACAGGCCAGATTATCGAGGGAACAGATCCGTTCTCAGAATAAGGCAGATCTGCAGGAAATACTTAATAATACTGAAGTTGGAGATGATCAGAAACAGGAAGCAGTCAATACTATGGTTCAGATGACAGAAATAGCTGAAAAGGAAGCGGCAGCTGAAATGCTTCTGGAAGCAAAAGGTTTTGAGAATGCAGTAGTCAATCTGACCGGGGAAACTGCAGATGTGGTGGTGCCGCAGGCAGACCTGGAAGATTCAAAACGGGCACAGATTGAAGATATTATAAAGCGAAAGACAGGAATCGCACCGGAAAATATTGTGATAACACCGCTGAACGAGAGTGAGGAGAAAACTGCGGCAGAGACAGATATAACAATGGCAGAGGAAGAGACCGGTACATATGAAGAACAGGAAACATCCGGAGAAGATATCGTAACAGAAGGAATCTATGATTGAATGTGCTCTGCCCGGTTTCATCCGGGCAGTTATAATTTCTCTGTTGCTCATAAGGAAAATTGAAAGGAACGGACATGCTTTTTTCTTGACATGAAGGTGTTCTATATACTAGAATAAAAAGTTGTATAGAAATTGGAAAATTGAAAATTTGGATAATAGACAGGAGGCAAAACGTGTCTAAGTATGCGAAAGAAATAGAAAAAAGAAGAACCTTTGCCATTATCTCCCACCCGGATGCAGGTAAAACAACTCTGACAGAGAAATTCCTGCTGTATGGAGGTGCCATTAATCTGGCAGGCAGTGTTAAAGGTAAAGCCACAGCCCGCCATGCAGTATCTGACTGGATGGAAATAGAGAAAGAAAGAGGTATTTCTGTAACCTCTTCTGTATTACAGTTTCATTATGACGGTTATTGTATCAATATCCTGGATACTCCGGGACATCAGGACTTCTCTGAGGATACTTACCGTACACTGATGGCTGCGGATTCAGCAGTCATGGTTATCGATGGAAGCAAAGGTGTAGAGGCTCAGACCAGAAAGCTGTTCAAAGTCTGTGTTATGCGCCATATTCCTATTTTTACTTTTATTAACAAAATGGACAGAGATGCAAACGATACGTTTGATCTTCTGGATGAAATAGAAAAAGAACTTGGAATCGCAACATGTCCGATCAACTGGCCGATCGGTTCCGGTAAAAAATTCCGTGGAGTGTATGACCGTAATACTCACAAAGTACTGACCTTCTCTGATACTCAGAAGGGAACAAAAGAAGGTGTGATCGAAGAAATCGATATCGATGATGCACGTCTTGAAGATGTTGTGGATCCGGATCAGAGAGAACAGCTGATGGAAGAAATCGAGCTGCTGGACGGAGCAAGTGTGGATTTTGATCTGGAGCAGGTAAGCAGGGGAAATATGACACCTGTGTTTTTTGGTTCTGCACTCACCAACTTTGGTGTGGAGACATTCCTGGAGCACTTTCTTAAGATGACATCTTCACCACTTCCGAGAGTTTCTGATGAAGGTGAGATCGATCCTATGTCAGATGATTTTTCTGCTTTTGTATTCAAGATCCAGGCAAATATGAATAAGGCTCATCGAGACAGAATCGCATTTATGAGAATCTGTTCCGGTAAGTTTGATGCTTCTCAGGAAGTTTATCATGTACAGGGGGATAAGAAGATGCGACTTCTTCAGCCACAGCAGATGATGGCAGAATCCCGTCATGTAGTAGATGAGGCATATGCCGGAGATATCATAGGTGTGTTTGATCCGGGTATTTTTTCAATCGGTGATACAATCTGTGCACCTGGGAAAAAATTTGAATTTGAAGGAATTCCGACTTTCGCACCGGAGCATTTTGCCCGTGTACGTCAGATTGATACCATGAAGCGTAAGCAGTTTGTCAAAGGTATCAATCAGATCGCACAGGAAGGTGCAATCCAGATTTTCCAGGAATTTAATACCGGTATGGAAGAAATTATTGTAGGTGTTGTAGGTGTACTTCAGTTTGATGTTTTGAAATATCGTCTGGAAAATGAATACAACGTAGAAATCCGTCTGGAAAATCTGCCTTATGAACACATCCGCTGGATTGCAAACAAAGAAGAAGTAGATGTTTCGAAGATTACAGGAACCTCTGATATGAAGAAGGTTACAGACCTTAAAGGTAATCCGCTGCTTCTGTTTGTAAATGCATGGAGCGTAGGCATGACAGAAGACCGTAATCCGAATCTGGTACTGACAGAATTCAGTAAATAAACGCTTTTATTTTGCAGTCAGATTTGTTATACTAAACCTATGAAATTATTTTGACTCGCAACAGGGAAAGTATTGAACAGTTGCGAAAATATTCGATTCGTAATCCGCAGGAGGAATTGGAATGGCAGAAAAAAGAACAACTTATAAATTACAGGATGTAGGTGGAATCGGTGAAGTCAAGATTGCCGATGAAGTGGTTACCGTTATTGCAGGACTGGCTGCCACAGAGGTTGAAGGTGTTGCTTCCATGGAGGGAAATATTACCAATGAGCTGGTGAGCAAGCTTGGTGTCAAGAATCTTTCCAAGGGTGTTAAGGTAACGGTACTGGAAGGTGTTGTTACAGTAGATCTTACTCTGAATATTGAATTTGGAAAGAACATTCTGGAAGTAAGCAAGAAGGTTCAGGAAAAAGTAAAATCATCCATTGAGAATATGACAGGCCTGGAAGTTGCAGATGTAAATATCCGCATTGCAGGTGTAGATATGGAGAATGATAATTAAAGGTAACGGAAAGAGAGAAAAAAGGAAAGTAACCCTTTCCTTTTTTCTTTAGGAGGAAAGATGCGAAGAAGCGAACAGAGAGAACATATTTTTAAACTGCTGTTTATGACACAGTTTAATTCAGAAAATGAAATGTCAGATCAGTTATCCATGTATTTTGATACACTTGGAGAACTGGAAGCAAAAGATCAGGAAGCAATGCAGGCAAAGTATCAGCACATTCTGGAACACCTGGATGAGATTGACCAGATTCTGAATGAGTACAGTTATGGATGGAAGACAACACGTATGAACCGTGTCGATCTGACTGCACTGCGTCTGGCAGTATATGAGATGAAAATGGACGAGGATGTACCGGTTGGTGTGGCTATCAATGAGGCTGTAGAGCTTGCCAAACTTTTTGGCGGTGAAGATTCCGGTTCATTTGTGAATGGTATCCTTGGCAAAATTGCCAGTGGAAAGAAGAATTCCGGAGAAGAACATAAGAAATCGCGTCGTCAGACTCATTCTGCAAAGATCATCATCAGATCTTCCAAGAAAGACAAAGAGCAGAAAGATATTAAGAAAGCGTCAGAAGAAAGCGCAGAATAATTAAATGAAGACTATTTTTTCAGTAGGACAGATCAATCGATATGTCAAAAATATGTTCACCCAGGATTTTATTTTGCAGAAGATCTATATCAAGGGAGAAGTTTCCAACTGTAAATATCATACAAGTGGACATATTTATTTTTCACTGAAGGATGAAACAGGTGTACTTTCCTGTGTCATGTTTGCCGGACATCGGCGCGGACTGGCATTTCGTATGAAAGATGGTGACCGCGTCGTTGTGGGCGGTGCAGTGGACGTATACGAAAGAGATGGGAAATATCAGCTCTATGCAAAAGAGATTGCACTTGAAGGCGCAGGGGCATTGTATGAGAGATTTCTGGCATTAAAGGCAGAGCTAGAAGAGATGGGAATGTTTGCACAGGAATATAAGCAGTCCATACCGTCCTTTGTACGCAGACTCGGAGTAGTCACTGCACCGACAGGAGCAGCAGTGCAGGATATTCGCAACATTTCGCTCAGACGTAATCCGTATCTGCAGATTATACTGTATCCTGCACTGGTGCAGGGTGAGGGTGCTGCGGACAGTATTGTGAGAGGAATCCACATGCTTGATCAGGCAGATGTTGATGTGATCATCGTCGGAAGAGGAGGAGGTTCGATTGAAGACCTCTGGGCTTTTAATGAAGAAAAAGTCGCGCGGGCAATTTTTGAATGTCGGACACCTGTGATTTCGGCAGTAGGCCATGAGACGGATTTTACGATTGCAGATTTCGTGGCAGATCTCCGTGCACCGACACCTTCCGCGGCAGCTGAGCTTGCAGTGGCTGATTTCAGGCAGATTCTGCAGAATATAGTCGGTTTCAGAGAACGTCTGTACAGAGGAATGCAGCAAAAGACAAAGCTTGCCAGAGCACAGATGGAACAGTATCAGCTTCGTTTACAGTATCTGAGTCCGGAAAGCCGGCTCCGTGATAACAGACAGCGTCTGGTCGATCTTGATGCAAGGCTGCGAAGAAGCATGCAAAATCGTCTTGCAGAAGAGAGGCATGTGCTTGGTATTTATCTGGAACGTTATCGAGGGTTATCTCCACTTTCCAAGCTGAACCAGGGATATTCTTTTGTTGCAGACTGCAAAGGCAGAGGAATTACTTCCACAGAACAGATCCATCCCGGAGACGTTGTGGAGATTTCTGTAACAGACGGAGTGATTGAAGCAGAAGTGCGTAGCTGCAGGAAGGAAGACTGGAATAAATGACAGAACAGGAACAGATTCTAACAACAGATACACAGGATAAAGGGATAGAAGAAGTCTTTCAGGAACTGGACACCATTGCTGAAAAGCTGGAAAGTGGTGAGACATCACTGGAGGATTCTTTTCGTTTATACAAAAAAGGCATGGAGCTATTGAAATACTGCAGTGACAGACTGGATACCGTAGAAAAAAAGATGCTCCAGATGGATGAGGATGGGACATTACGTGAATTTTAAAGAGGAATTACAGCAGAGAACAGAATATGCGGAATGCGTGATCCGCAGATGGCTTCCGGAGGAAGCGGGTTTTTCCAGGACAATCGCACAGGCTATGAATTACAGTATGTGTGCCGGTGGTAAGAGACTGCGTCCGATACTTCTTCTGGAAACATTACGGTTGTTTGGTGGAGATGAGAAGCTTGCGGAACCATTTATGGCAGGAATCGAGATGATTCATACACATTCTCTGATCCATGATGATCTTCCTGCAATTGATAATGATGATTACAGGCGAGGACGTCTTACCACACACAAAGTATATGGTGAAGCGATGGGAGTGCTGAGTGGAGTCGCACTTCTGAATTATGCTTATGAAACTATGTTCCGTGCGTTTGAACTGACTGAAGAAAGAGACAGAGTGATCCGTGCAGTCAGAATCATGGCACATAAGACCGGTATTTACGGAATGCTTGGCGGTCAGAGTGTGGATGTGGAAAATGATGGTAAGCCTTTGGAAAAAGAGCTTCTGGATTATATTTATGAACACAAGACGTCTGCACTGATTGAAGCATCTATGATGGCAGGGGCTGTTCTTGCCGGTGCAGATGAGGAACAGGTTTCAATGATCGAAAAGGCAGCATCAGATATCGGACTGGCGTTCCAGATTCAGGATGATATTCTGGATGTGACCAGTACCAGTCAGGAACTGGGAAAACCGGTTCACAGCGATGAAAAGAACAATAAGGTTACATATGTGACTTTATTCGGAGTGCAGAAAGCATCTGAGCAGGTCAGAAATCTTTCTGAAAGAGCTTTGGCAGTTTTGGACAGAATGTATAATAAAAATGAGTTCCTGAGAGAACTGGTCATGGAAATGGCAAGTCGCAGGAAATGAAAGAGGGATACAAAGGATGTTGGAAAAGATTAATAAGCCTAATGATATACACAAGATAGCGTTAGCGGATTTTCCACAGCTTGCAGATGAGATCAGACAGTTTCTGATTTCATCAGTCAGTCAGACAGGTGGGCATCTTGCATCCAATCTGGGTGTTGTAGAGCTGACATTGGCTTTGCATAATGTACTGGATTTTCCTCAGGATAAGATTATCTGGGACGTAGGACATCAGGCATATACACACAAAATTCTGACCGGAAGAAAAGAAGGATTCAAAAATCTTCGAAAAGAAGGCGGAATGAGTGGATTTCCGAAGCGATGCGAAAGTGATTGTGATTCATTTGACGCAGGACACAGCTCAAACTCGGTTTCAGCAGGTCTTGGATATGTGAGGGCCAGAGATATTCTGGGAGAAAAATATCGTGTTGTGTCGGTGATCGGGGATGGTGCGCTGACAGGAGGCATGGCATATGAAGCATTGAATAATGCTGCGGAACTGAAGACAAACTTTATTATCGTACTCAATGACAATAACATGTCAATTTCCAAAAATGTCGGAGGGATGTCTTCGTATTTAAGTGCACTGCGTACAGCAGAAGCATATACAGGAATGAAACTGAATGTGACCAAGACTCTGAAGAAAATACCAAAGGTCGGTACGGCAGTTGTAGATACTATGCGCAAGACGAAGAGCAGCATCAAACAGCTGATCATACCGGGAATGTTATTTGAAAATATGGGACTTACCTATCTGGGACCGGTAGACGGACATGATATGCGACAGATGATGAAGCTTTTTAACGAAGCCAAACGTGTAGAGGGACCGGTGATCGTTCATGTACTGACACAGAAAGGTCGTGGTTATGAACCGGCCAGCCTTCACCCGGATCTGTTTCACGGGACGGGGCCGTTTGATACCAGAACAGGAAGACCGCTTTCTTCAAAAAAAGGACTGACTTATACAGAAGTATTCGGGCAGACAATGACAAAGCTTGGAAAAGACAATCCGAAACTGGTTGCGATCACTGCAGCCATGAAAGAGGGAACAGGATTGAAAGCATTCGAGAAAGCTTTTCCGGACAGATTTTTTGATGTTGGAATAGCAGAGGAGCATGCGGTTAGTTTTGCGGCAGGACTTGCACTGGGAGGTGTCGTTCCGGTAGTTGCGATTTATTCCTCGTTTCTTCAGCGGGCAGTGGATCAGATGATTCATGATGTCTGTATGCAGAATCAGCACGTGATTTTTGCTATCGACAGAGCCGGACTTGTAGGAGCAGACGGTGAGACACATCAGGGAAATTTTGATCTGTCTTATCTGACAATGATTCCGAATATGACAGTTATGGCACCAAAAAATGCCAGAGAACTGGAAAAGATGCTGGAGTTTGCTGTTCATGCAGCCGGACCGTGTGCAATCCGTTATCCAAAAGGAAGTGCGTATCAGGGTCTGGCAGAATTCGACAGTCCGATACGTTTTGGTAAGAGTGAGATTCTTTACAGGGGAAAAGAAACAGCAATTCTTTCCGTTGGAAGTATGACGGAAGTCTGTGAACAGGTTTACAGAGAACTTAAGAATAAGGGCGAAGAACCTACATTTGTAAATGCACGCTTTGTGAAGCCGCTGGACACAGAACTTCTTGATGAATTGGCAAAAGACCATAAATTATTTGTAACAGTAGAAGAAAATGTTAAAAATGGCGGATTTGGCGAGCATGTGGCAGCTTATATGGAAGCATGTCATCCGGATGTCAGAGTACTTCCGATCGCTATCTGGAACCGTTTTGTGGAGCATGGGGAAATCGCAAGTCTGAGAGCTAAAATCGGTCTTTCAGCACCAGATATTCTCGATGCGATAGAGGAATATGAGGAGCAGGAATGAAAAAAAGACTGGATCTTTTAATGGTAGAGCGTGCACTTGCACCTTCCAGAGAAAAAGCAAAAGCATACATCATGTCTGGAGATGTTTATGTTGACGGACAGAAAGAAGATAAAGCGGGAACGATGTTCAAGGAGACGGTAAAGATCGAAGTCCGTGGAAATACACTTCCATATGTGAGTCGCGGAGGCCTGAAACTGGAAAAAGCCATGAATAATTTTGGTGTTACTCTGGATGGAAAGGTGTGCATGGATGTAGGAGCATCTACCGGAGGATTTACAGACTGCATGCTGCAGAATGGGGCTGTGAAAGTCTATTCTATTGATGTGGGATATGGCCAGCTTGACTGGAAACTTCGCAATGATCCGCGGGTAGTCTGTATGGAAAAAACAAATATCCGTTATGTGCTTCCGGAAAACCTTGAGGAGCCGGCACAGTTTTCATCAATCGATGTTTCATTTATTTCCCTGACAAAGGTACTGCTTCCGGTACGTAATCTTCTGACAGAGGAGGGGGAGATCGTTTGTCTGATCAAGCCGCAGTTTGAAGCCGGAAGAGAGAAAGTCGGTAAGAAAGGTGTTGTCCGGGATCCGGCAGTACATCTGGAAGTGATAGAAAAAGTGATCGCATACGCATCAACAATTTCCATGGAACCATGTCATCTTTCTTTTTCTCCGATCAAAGGACCTGAGGGAAATATTGAATATCTGCTCCACCTGAAGAAAAGACCAGAAGATGAGGTGATTCAATCGTCTCTTGAGGTAACACCTGAGACTGTGGTGCAGGAGGCACACAGTCAACTGGATTAAGGAAGGCTTAGGGGAGATGGACAGGTTTTATATCATCACAAACAGTGATAAAGATAAAGATTTTGAAATTACAGATGAAATTGTTTCATATCTGAAAAAAAACGGAAAGACATGTCAGGTTCAGCAGGCAGAACGCAAAATGGAAGGTGCCTATCATTATACAAATCCGGATCTGATTCCGGAGGGCACACAATGTATTCTTGTCCTGGGTGGTGACGGTACACTTCTTCAGGCAGCAAGAGATGTGGTTTACAGAGGGATTCCGATGCTGGGAATCAATCTGGGAACACTGGGATTTCTGGCGGAAGTAGATAAGAATTCAATTCATGCCGCACTGGATAAACTTATTGCGGATGACTATGAGATTGAAGAGAGAATGATGCTTACAGGAACAGTCTGGCATGGCGATAAGATTATAGGACAGGACATAGCTCTCAATGATATCGTGATATGCAGAGAAGGACCATTACGTGTAGTACGATTCAAGAATTATGTTAATGATGTTTTTCTGAATTCCTATAATGCAGATGGTATCATCATTGCCACACCCACAGGGTCAACCGGATACAGTCTTTCCTGTGGAGGTCCGCTCGTATCACCAAATGCGGCAATGACAATAATGACACCGATTGCACCGCATACACTGAATACGCGAAGCATTATTTTTCCGGAAGAAGATGTGATAACAGTAGAGCTTGGAGAGGGACGCAGACAGGTTCATGAACAGGGACTTGCCTCCTTTGACGGCGATACGGAAATCCCCATCGTAACGGGTGACAGGATTGTTATCCGCAAGGCTTCTGTCAGTGTGAAGATTCTGAAACTGAATCATTTAAGCTTTGTAGAAGTATTGCGGCAGAAAATGGAATAATACAGATTGGAATAGCAGAAACTGCTGCGAGTATATGGCGGCAGCGTTGTGATGGAGGGAATGCAGTGAAAAGTGCTAGACATGACAAGATCATAGAACTGATTCAGGAATATGATATTGATACACAGGAGGAACTTGCTGCCAGACTGAATGAGGCAGGATTCAAGGTAACGCAGGCGACAGTGTCCAGAGATATCAGGGCATTAAAGCTTATGAAAGTTGCAGGAAAAGATGGAAAATCCCGTTATGCGATCCTTACAGAACCATCCGTAGAGCTGGGGGATAAATATACCAGGATCCTTCAGGATACACTGATATCACTTGATCAGGGACAGAATATGATCGTGATCCGCACGGTACCGGGAATGGCTATGGGCGTGGCAGCAGCACTGGATGCTTTGAAATGGAAGGAAATTCTTGGAAGTATTGCAGGTGATGATACAGTTATGTGTGTTGCGCGAGATGCGGAGCAGGCAGGGATTATAGCTGAGAAACTGAAAGGAATTCTGAAATTATGTTAGTTCATCTTCATGTGAAGAATCTGGCACTTATTGAAGATATTGAAGTGGAATTTGGTCCGGGACTTAATATCCTGACTGGTGAGACTGGCGCCGGAAAGTCAATTCTGCTGGGATCTATGCAGTTGATTCTGGGAAACAGAGTTGCAAAAGATATGATTCGTGCAGGTGCAAATTACGCACTGGTGGAATTACTTTTTCAGGTTGAGAATCCGAGAGCAGAGCAGGCATTGCGTGAGCTTGGAATGGAACCGGAAGACGGACAGGTGATCCTGTCACGAAAAATCACGGACGGACGCAGTATCAACAAGATCAATGGAGAAACCTGCACAGTCAGTCAGATGAAGGCGGTGGCTTCCTGTCTGCTTGATATACACGGGCAGCATGAGCATCAGTCATTGTTATATCAGGATAAACAGCTGGAAATTCTGGATGCATATGGAAAAGATGAAATCTATCCGGCAAAAGAAACGGTTTGCAGTGCATATGGAACATACAGGGACTGTTTGAAACGTCTGAAAGAGCTTGATACAGATGAAGAACAGCGTAATAGAGAGAGAGCTTTTCTCGAATTTGAGATCAATGAGATCGAGAGTGCAAATCTGAAAGCCGGTGAAGATGACGAACTGGAAAAACTTTACCGTAAACTGAATAATGGGAAGAAAATTCTTGAGACTTTGCAGGAAGTGCGGAATCTGACCGGTAATGATTCACCACAGGGGGCAGGAGATGCAGTGGGAAATGCTGTCAGAGAAATGATGCATGTCGCAGAATATGACAGTCAGCTGGAATCCATGGCATCAGCACTTCAGGAAATTGACGGGCTTCTGAATGATTTTAACAGAGAACTCTCTTCTTATGCAGATGAGTTGAATTTTGACGATGAAACTTTTTATGAAACAGAAAAGAGACTGGATCTGATCAATAATCTGAAGGCAAAATATGGTCAGTCAATAGAAGAGATACATGCTTACTGCGAAAAGCAACAGCGGAAACTGGAAGATCTTGACAGATATGAAGAAAATTTCCGGGAAGCAAAAGAAAAAGTAGAAAAAAGCCGGAAAAAGCTGGATGAAGCTTCGGATAGACTTTCGAAAATCCGGCAAAAATACAGTCAGATGCTCACAGAGAGAATCATTGAAGGTCTGAAGGATCTTAATTTTCTGGATGTGCAGTTTCATATTGACTTTCAGCGCAAAAAAGAATATACCGCTAATGGATTTGATGACATCGAATATGAAATTTCAACAAATCCAGGGGAAAGCGTGAAGGCATTAGGAAAGATTGTATCAGGAGGAGAGCTTTCCAGAATTATGCTGGCAATTAAGGCAATTCTGGCCGATCGTGATCAGATCGAGACTCTGATTTTTGATGAGATTGATACAGGAATCAGTGGAAGAACGGCACAAAAAGTATCCGAAAAAATGGCAGTTATTGGTAAATGTCATCAGGTACTGTGTATCACACATCTTCCGCAGATTGCTGCAATGGCTGATATACATTTTGAAATAGAAAAACATCAGAAGGGGACAGAAACAATTACAGAGATTCATCCACTTGAAGGTGAGGATTCTGTAAGAGAACTGGCGAGACTTCTTGGTGGTGCCGAGATTACGCAGGCTGTTTTACAAAATGCGAAAGAAATGAAAGAATTGGCACAGATTCATAAAAATACAAGACTGAAATAGCTGCATTCACAGCATAATAAGAGAGGATGATCTGAAAGGATCTCTTCTCTTTTTTAATGGAAAATTACTCCGTAATGTTCCTGTTACAAAAAATACTTACACAAAAGAAAGGATGTGGCAGAATGGACAGAAAGAAAAAATACCGGCATGTACTCTGGTGGATCATCGGACTGGATCTGCTTGCTGTGATCTGGCTGGGTTATCGATATCTTGACAGAAAGATTCCGGATGAACTTTATGTATCAGAAGGACAGGAACAGCAGGTACAGAAAGTTCTGGATTATCCGCTGCTTTCTTTTGATGATGCAATTACAGTTTCAGGAGACGGAAGCTATCTGTTGTCCGGAAAAATCATGGGAGTATTGCCTTTTAAAGATGTAAAAGTGTCTCCGGCAGACAGTACTACCGTATTTGTAAGTGGCAGTACGGTTGGAATTTATATGGAAACAGAAGGTGTGCTGGTAATAGATACAGGAGAAATAGTTTCAGAAGAAGGATGCGTGGAAAATCCGGCCCGAAATATTGTGAAACCTGGAGATTACATTGTGGCTTTTAATGATGAAACGGTCAGTAATAAAAAAGAACTGGTAGAAGATCTTGAAAAACTGAATCAGCCGCAGGTAATTCTTGAAGTGTTGAGAAATGGTCAGAAAATTCCATTATCATTGAATCCGGTAAAAGATATAAAAGGAGAATACAAACTTGGAATATGGGTACGAGATAATACGCAGGGTATAGGAACACTTACCTTTGTAGATAAAAATGGAAATTACGGTGCACTTGGACATGGAATCAGTGATGTAGATACGGGGGAACTTCTCCATATTGATGACGGGAATCTGTATCAGGCTCAGATTGTGGGAATTCAGAAAGGAAGCAGTGGAAATCCGGGAGAACTTGCAGGTCTGATTCATTATGAGACAGAAAAAATTATCGGAAGTATAGAAAAAAACTGTGAACAGGGAATCTATGGAAAGATAACAGACGCCTCAGGAGAAATAAATTTTCAGCAAATGGAGGTGGCATATAAACAGGAACTTGAGGTTGGCGAAGCTTCTGTATTGTGCTGTGTAGATGGAAAAGTGCGTGAGTTTGCGGCAGAGATTACGAGAATCGACATGAATCATGAAGATGCGAATAAAAGTTTTGTGATTCAGGTAACAGATTCGGAACTGCTGGAGATAACTGGTGGAATTGTTCAGGGAATGAGTGGAAGCCCAGTGATACAGAACGGGAAATTTGTAGGAGCGATCACACATGTTTTTGTACAGGATTCTACAGGAGGATATGGTATTTTTGCAGAAAATATGTTGAAGAATATCTGAAAACGTCGATTCAGGACGAACGAAAATCCAGTGTTTCAGCCTGTTTCGCTTGATTTCGCGAAGGCCTTTCCACTATAATGTCTTTGTTGTTAAGGAAGAAGATTTTTGTTGGTTAGGAGGGAAAGGCCTCATGGAAAAATTAAATGTGGCGATTGCAGATGATAACGTAAAAATGACAGAAATACTTGGTCAGATGATCGAAGAAGATAAAGATCTGACGCTGGTCGGGAAGGCACATAATGGAGAAGAAATCTGCAACATCATAAGAGAAAAAGAACCAGATGTTGTAGTACTTGATATTATTATGCCGAAGATGGACGGACTTACTGTTATGGAACACTGCAGCCATGATGCACAGGTGAAAAAACAGCCGGCATTTATTATTGTCTCAGCAGTCGGACAGGAAAGAATTACAGAGGATGCGTTTAATCTTGGCGCATATTATTATATGCTGAAACCTTTTGACAAACAGGTGCTCCTGAGTCGAATCAAACATATACGCCGAGGAAATGAAAGAAAAATGAGAGAACCGGTGAGACAGACAGTTCGTGAAGAAACGGCACCGTATGGAAAAAGAAATCTGGAAAATGATGTGACAAATATCATACATGAGATTGGTGTTCCGGCACACATAAAAGGATACCAGTATCTCAGAGATGCAATTATTCTGTCGGTAAATGATATGGAGATGCTTAATTCTATTACCAAGGTACTCTATCCGACAATTGCAAAGAAGCATCAGACAACACCAAGCAGGGTGGAGAGAGCTATACGGCATGCAATAGAAGTGGCATGGAGTCGGGGCAAAATGGATACGATTGATGCATTGTTTGGGTATACCGTCAGCACAGGAAAAGGTAAACCGACAAATTCTGAGTTCATTGCGCTTATTGCAGATAAAATTCGCCTTGAATACAAAAATCACTCTTTTCAACAAAGTGGTTTTGGAGTATAATAAACAAAAGGCCTGTCGCAGGCGAAAATGTCAGAAAATACACTGACATTTTGATACAAGGAGGGCATTTACAGATGAAAAATATTTTATTTGCAACATCAGAAGCGGTACCATTTATTAAAACAGGAGGTCTTGCCGACGTAGCCGGAGCACTTCCAAAGTGTTTTGATAAGCGCTATTTTGATGTACGTGTTATTTTACCAAAATATGCCTGCATGAAGCAGGAATGGAAAGATAAAATGGAGTATGTCACTCATTTTTATATGGATCTGGGATATAAAAACTGTTATGTAGGCATCATGCATATGGAATATGATGGAATACAGTTTTATTTTATTGATAATGAGTATTATTTCAGCGGACCGAAGCCATATGACAGTGCACCGTGGGATCTTGAGAAATTTGCATTCTTCTCAAAAGCAGTACTGTCTGTTCTTCCGGTAATCGGTTTCCGTCCGGATGTAATTCACTGTCACGACTGGCAGACAGGTCTTGTTCCTGTTTACCTTCATGATTCTTTCCAGCAGAATGAATTTTTCTGGGGAATCAAAACCGTTATGACGATTCATAACCTGAAATTCCAGGGAGTATGGGATGTTAAGACCGTTCAGGGAATTACAGGACTTTCTGATTATTATTTTGCACCGGACAAGCTGGAAGCGTATGAAGATGCTAATTTCCTGAAAGGCGGTATTGTATTTGCTGATGCAGTCACAACTGTAAGTAATACATATGCAGAGGAAATCAAAACACCATTTTATGGTGAACGTCTGGATGGACTGCTTAATGCAAGAGCACATGATCTGCGCGGTATTGTCAATGGAATCGATTATGATGTATTTAATCCGGAGACGGATAAATGTATTGCACAGAACTATAATGCCAAGACATTCCGTAAGGAAAAAGTGAAAAATAAGATTCAGCTGCAGAGAGATCTTGGACTGAATGAAGATCCGAATGCAATGCTGATCGGAATTGTTTCCCGACTGACAGATCAGAAGGGCTTTGACCTGATTGCATATGTGATGGATGAACTCTGTCAGGATGCTGTACAGATTGTGGTACTTGGAACAGGTGAAGAACGTTATGAAAACATGTTCCGTCATTTTGACTGGAAATATCATGGAAAAGTATCTGCACAGATTTATTATGATGAACCTCTTTCACACAGAATCTATGCTGCATCTGATGCGTTCCTGATGCCGTCTCTGTTTGAACCTTGCGGACTCAGCCAGCTGATGAGCCTTCGTTATGGAACACTGCCGATCGTTCGTGAGACAGGTGGACTGAAGGATACCGTACAGCCGTATAATGAGTTTGAAGGAACCGGTACAGGATTCAGCTTTACAAACTATAATGCACATGAGATGCTTGCAACAGTACGTAATGCAGAGCGTGTATTCTATGATAATAAACGTGAATGGAATAAGATGGTTGACCGGGCAATGGCTGCTGATTTCTCATGGAGCCATTCCGCAGCACAGTATGAAGAAATGTATAACTGGCTGATTGGTGACAAATAAAAATAATAAAATCTTGAGGGGCACTGTGTAAAAACAGTGCCTCTTTTGTCGAAAAGTTTTGCTTGACTTTATTGGAGATTTATAATAGCATATAAGAAGAAAACACGAACATAGGTTTGGTATTGGCTTATTAAATAAATTTAAGGAGAATTCATAAGATGATGAATGAAGAGAAGCAAAAGGCCCTGGAAGCAGCTCTTGGCCAGATAGAGAAGCATTATGGCAAGGGATCTGTAATGAAACTTGGAGATTCCAGCTCCAGCATGGTAGTTGAGGCTGTTCCGACCGGGTCTCTTGGTCTGGATATCGCACTTGGAGTTGGTGGTGTGCCGAAGGGACGAATTGTAGAGATTTATGGTCCTGAATCCAGTGGTAAGACTACAGTTGCATTACATATGGTAGCGGAAGTGCAGAAGCGTGGTGGAATTGCAGGATTTATCGATGCAGAGCATGCACTGGATCCTGTATATGCGAAGAATATCGGTGTAGACATTGATAATTTATATATTTCACAGCCGGATAATGGTGAACAGGCTCTTGAGATTACAGAGACAATGGTTCGTTCCGGTGCGGTAGACATTGTGATCGTTGACTCTGTTGCAGCACTTGTTCCAAAGGCCGAAATCGAAGGCGATATGGGAGACAGTCATGTAGGACTTCATGCACGACTGATGTCTCAGGCACTGAGAAAACTGACTGCGGCAATCAGCCGTTCCAACTGTGTGGTTATTTTTATTAACCAGCTGCGTGAAAAAGTTGGTGTCATGTTTGGTAATCCAGAAACAACTACCGGTGGACGTGCACTGAAGTTCTATGCATCTGTTCGTCTGGATGTCAGAAGAACAGAGACACTGAAGCAGGGTGGCGAGATGGTAGGTAACCATGTAAAGGTGAAAGTTGTGAAGAATAAAGTGGCTCCGCCATTTAAACAGGCTGAATTTGATATTATGTTTGGTACCGGTATTTCCAGAGAAGGTGAGATTCTTGATCTGGCATCTGAATGTAATGTAGTGAATAAGAGCGGTGCGTGGTATTCCTATAATGGAGAACGTATCGGTCAGGGAAGAGAAAATGTTAAAGTATTCCTGAAAGATCACCCGGAAATTTGTGAAGAGATTGAGAAGCAGGTGAGAATCCAGTATCATCTTCTTCCGGAAGAAGAGGGAACACAGCCAAAGACAGAAACACAGGAAGCTGAAGAAGAGCAGGAATAATTAAATGACAGATATGGAACAGCAGCACAAAGAGGCTCGCAAAAAAGCCCTGAAGCTTCTGGAACATATGGACCGCACGGAGAAGGGATTATATGATCGGCTTCTCCGTGCCGGCTTTTCAGAAGCTGTGGCAGCAGATGCAGTAGATTATGTGAAGGGTTACGGGTATGTCGATGACCGGAGATATGCAAGAAATTATATCATGTATCGGATTCATGACAGGAGCCGGCAGAAGATATTTCAGGAACTTCAGCAGAAGGGCGTAGATCGTCCGACGATTCAGTATGCCTGGGAAGAAGCCGCAGAACTGGAGGAGCCGGACGAGAGAAGGCTTCTTAGAAAGATGGTAGAGAAGAAATATGAGCCGGGTACACAGCTTGAGGAGAAAGAGATGAGACGCCTGTTTGGCTATCTGTCCCGTCGTGGTTTTCGTTCAGGTGACATATTCTCAGTGTTGGAAGAGATGAATATTTCACAGCATTCTCAGGCATAATGATATTTTACAAATTCTGTAGAAAAACTTGACATAATTCTTAAAAACAGATAAACTTGTATTGTTGTATTTGTACAATGAAAACTAAATAAGG
>ERZ1026854.213-NODE-213-length-43214-cov-9.653189_pt1 | contig 43214 bp, 36 predicted proteins | sample MGYA00380157_ERZ1026854 | MGnify/ENA primary metagenome ERZ1026854 (study PRJEB33269, sample SAMEA4719793) | human gut metagenome | biome: human-associated habitat; feature: organic feature; material: feces | place: Cameroon | collected 2013-10 ... | reverse complement strand
CATACCTTTTTCAATTTCTTTATCAAATTGTTCTTTCGTAAGAGAACCATAGGTCAACGGTGCCGTTCTTGGTAATTTCATTTCAAATGGAATTCCCTTTTGCAAAACAATCTGCCGTAGAAACATTCCTACTGCATTTGACATTGGAATTCCTAACTGATCTAATACACTTTCAGCCTGTTCTTTAAGTTCAGGCTCAACTCGAGCAAACACATTTGCTGTTCTTGCCATAATCATCGCCTCCTTCAAATGTATTCTATCGCAGATGGATATTATGAGTGCAAGGTGATTATTTTATACTCTGCACCAAAGCATCCTGCCAGCATTTCTCTCCTCCCCGCAGGAACTTCTTTCACCACAAATCATATTCATTTTTATCGAGGACAGTCCGGTTAACAAATTCCAACCCGAAAGCTTTGCTTTTAGGTTGTCGCGGTACACTCGCGCAAAATAGGGGTACAATGGGGGTACAAATACCATTCTCATTCCCCAAAATCCTTGATTTTAAGCCACTTCAGACAAAAGTACGGATTCTGCCGTGGCAGATGAAAAGTACTTTTATTTTATCTTGCATATTATTTCCTTGTACATACTTCATTTTAAGCCTTATAACTTTTTGATATATATAATTTGGGCACCTTCTCTTTATACAAAATCACATTAATTTTCTTTAATATCTTTGTGTTTTAATCTAAGCAAATATAACATTGCATACGCTCGATTATATAAATACTCGATAAACTGTGAATCATTCAATGCTTCTCTTTTTTCTTTAGCAGCATTCAAATAATCATTATGCCTAACATCAGAAAATTCATTAGATAATTTCATCAATTCATCTAATTCATTCTTTACGACTGCATAGACTTTTCCATCTATATTGTTACTCACACTTAGCGCTAACGCTTTATACTGAGCATTTCTATTACCTCCTTGTGTAGATATAAGATATTGTAATGCGTCAATAATAAAATCTAAAGCACTTTTCTTTTCCATCAAATCCCTACTATTAATCATTTCTTCTGAAAATTGTATTTTACGTTCAAACATTCTATAGTTAATTATTTTATCAATTGGAAATGATGTCTTGTATCCTTGTTTAATTAAAATACCGCCTTGTAAGCGATATGGTAATTTGAATATCTTAAGTCTATCATTTACTTCAATTGTAAATTTATAATGTCTCTCGCCTGTGTTTATAATCCAATGCTTATATGCTATTTCTATGAATGATTTTATATCTACAATATCTCTCTAAATATTTCCAATGAATCCCCAAAATCTGTAATAATCTGATATAATTCATATCCTTCTTTTACATGTACCTGTCCCATAAATTTCTCCTTTGTATCATTTTTTTCATATCCACAAACTCAATTTAACAATCATCCAAACTATTATGCAAATATTATAACATATACACTACCTTTAACAACGAGAAAACGCCCCAGCAAAAACCATGCACTATCAAATTCAATTCATCCTCCTAATCCAAATCAAATGTCTCCTCGATAATCCTCTGAATCTCGGAAGCATCCAGTCCACCTTTTTCATCATCATATGTAACTATAAGATTCTTGCCTTCTATAATTCCATTCTTCTCATAGAACTTCTTCTTTTCTTTCCAACGCTTTCTATAACCGAGATCCGTCATCATACCGCAATGCTCCCAATACCAGACGATTCCCATATCGTAATCTTCAATCTTGAAATCAGGACGTTTTATCTTTCCTTCCAGTTCAAGTTCTGGCTCATATTCATAATCCAGCCCGTTATAATAAAGTGCATTTGCAATAATAACCTCTGATTTAGATCGGACGAGCTCACCTCTGACAGTTTTATGAATCATCTTTTCTTCGTAGAACTTGCCATTCACTTCTACAACCTGCGGTCTTAAGTCCGAACCCTCTCCATCCTTGAATATATCTCTGAATAAATCCGTAAATCTTCTCGCGATATCTGAATTTTCATCCGTTGAATAATTCAATAGATGATATGGTTCCTGATTATATAGAATGATTATTTTGCCAAGCTGTCTTGTAAGAGCTGTATATAACATTTCTCTTGAAATAATCTGACAAGGCTCTGCCATAACTAAAATAACTGTTTTAAACTGGCTTCCCTGCGCCTTGTGAACGGTTAATGCATATGCAAGTTCAAGCTGAGCTGTTCCATTCTCCTCATTAAAATCACGCTTATCGAAAGAATACAAAACGCCTTTCTGCGAAGAAAACTCTACATGCATATAATTGTTATTTCTTTTCGATGAATAGTCTCCGCAGGCTATACCTATTTCACCATTGGCAATATAATTTCTTGCTTTATCCTTTGGCCAACCTTCCTTTTGTCCTGTATTTATGACATTGATGACTTTATCACCATATACTATTCCTTCTGGTCCAAGACTGTTAGCTATACGTTTTCTTGCTCCCCAGTGTTTCGATACCTCCAGGAATTTTTCTCTATACTTCAAATGAAGTAAACGATTCATATTCATTACGCCCTGAGGCATATTTCTGACCGGTGCGAGAATCTGCCAATTTTCAGCATGATTTGCAGCGCCAGAATTAAAGAAAATTCCATAATCCCCCTTCGTTCCTCCCAGAGCTAAATCAAAACCTTCCTGATCATCTACATCTTTCATTCCAGTTTCTCTCACAATAATTTCTAAAAGCTTACTTTCTAATTCTTCCTTTGTGCTCCATCTTTCAAATTCGATATACGGATCACCATTTCTCTGAATGTCAGCAATAACATCATCATCAGGGCGATCATCTGTTGTCGTAAACATTCTCGCAAGACGTACATCATTACGAACCTCATCTGACTTTTGTCTTCTGTTTACTGTCAATTCTCCATAGTGTGCACACACCTTAGGGAACTCTCCGTCCTTAAGATTAAGTTTCAACATATATACGAAATCTACAAATGGACGACCTGCTCCAATAGGAGGCAACTGGTTAGGATCTCCCACAAAAATAATTCGTCTTGCTCGTTTTAATGCCTGCATCAATGCCCCGAACATCTCTTCTGTAAGCATCGATGATTCATCAATAATAACCGTGTTTGGAACATCTGCGAAATCTGCTTCAGTCAGAATATATCGCATATCATTAAAATCAAATCTCTTACTTCTTACAAGGAACTGTGCCACATTGAGAGCCATAAATCCTTTTCCTTCTTCTCCCATGCTCTCCATAAGTCGAACAGTCGCCTTTCCTGTAGGTGCAAGTAGTAAAACTCCACCCGCCTTAATATCAGGATGGCTGCATAATACCGACAATACTGTTGTTTTACCGGTTCCTGCATCACCTACAAGTACAGAAATTCTTGACTGCGCCAACTCATTGAGAATTGCTGCCTTCTCCTGTCTTGCTCTCTCTTCCTGCTCTGAATCCACTGCTCCGAACTTATCATCCAGCATCTTTCTCCAATCCGCATTCACGGGCAGATTGGGAGCATTTATTCTTCTGCTGATTCTCTTTTCGACAATATCATCAAACTCCTGCATTCTGACAAGCTTGTAATACTCTGTACCATCCTTCATCTCTCTCCTAATTATTTCAGGTATCATAAATTTGGATATTGCATTAACAATATCTGACGTAACAGGACAAGCAGGATCAAGATTGATTTCTTTCATCATTTCAACCAGATTCACACATGGCATTATCGTATGTCCTGCAGCAGCTGCGGATTCCATAACATATATTGCTAGTGCTCTGATTCTTCTTTGATCATTGTCTGACTCCAATTTTGAAGGAGCCTCCAATGGATATTTCTTTTGAATAGACGCTACAGGAAATACTGCTCTATCAATCTTCTTAACAGAAATTAAATATGCTTCCTGCTTAAGTCTGGTCATTTCATATAAGAGGTAAGGATTCTCAATAATTTCTTTATCTGAACATTCGATTCCAACCTTATCTCTTGCACTTTCGAAAAACAACAGCTTCGCTTGATCAATACTAAGTGATATTCTCGAAAGTAGCTTAAATAAATTCTTCCTTTCACTTGAAAGAGCCTTCCATGTTTGTTTGACAATTGGAGTAATCTTAGCCGCCAACGTATCTGACAATACCTCATCAGGGAAAGCAAACATTTTATCAACCACTTCCCAAATATCTGTATCCTTCGCCTTATCCTTCAACTGTCTTGCAATCAAAACTCCCATTGGAATCTCTAATGCAGTAAGCATCGCACCAAGACCGGGAAACGCACCTCTGTCTTCCCACACTTCAGCGAGACGCGCATTAAGCCAATCCAGTACATTTGAATAATCTTCATCTAAACATGAATTGATAATCTCAAAAGCCTTAATACAAGACAAAATCACATCGATAGTGGCATCATAACTCACATGCTCTGATGCAAATGAAAACTCTGCAAATGCATCTTCCGGTGCAAACACTGTAATACTTACCATATCAAAATCCGGATGTTCATTAGCATACTCCATCATCTTCTGATATGGAATGACAAATCCGTCTTCATGATCCGGTCTGATAGAATGACAGATATGGGTCTCCCACGTCATAGAACGAAGCGGTTTCTCATCAGTATGTTTATGCTCTACAGCAGGAACAACACGCTTAACATGTCCCATTCCTACTACAACTCTTTTATAATCCTCAATAAAAGGAACCTGCTTAGCATAAGCTATGCATAAAGATTCATCTGGTATAATATCCCCATAGAAATAATCAAATATCGCCCTATGATTCGATGCTTCCTGTATCCAATTTGTATTAAAAGTAAGAGTTGGCTCAGCAGACGGATTCACTTTGATTCCATAGTTTTCTGCATAGACCTCAAAATTTGATTTCATCATCCATGCAAAAGGACGTGAAGGCAAAGAATATGCCGGATAGACAATTTCAGTAGGCAAAAAATGGCTATGCGTCCTCATATTTCTTTCCTTATATGGATGAATAGTCGTTCTCACAAGATCTTTGGGGCTCATAAATGCAGAGCCCTCACCAATACAATGAACTACTTCTTCGTTATTCTCCAGACACTGGCCACACAATTTGCACTCTGCAGCATCATCTCTGTTTTCATATATGTTTTTCAGTCTTAGGCACGCGTTATTACCCGCTGGATCTAGGCAAACGGTTCCATTCCAGCCATTATCATGCCAAGGTACTCTTATTGAAATATGCTGCGCCATGTTCAACACCTCTTTTTCATAAAATTCCTATAATCTCGTACTGCTTACCTTGAAATACAACTACATCGCCAACTCTGTGTCCCTCAAAGACCTTATGCAACGGGAACTTATCCGGCTGAAGCGTATTATCGTAAGTCACACCGCCGGCAAAACTTTTATTTCTTTCATTATGATACTGAATTACATGTATTTCAACACATTCGTATTGCTTTTGCATATCATTTAAGTCATTTACTCATAAGTCGTAAACTCACGATTTCTTGTTCCAATTTCACCCTTTTTCTAAGCATGTAGTCTACAACATCTTTGTAGACTGGCATATCTTTCAATTCTTGTAATCTTGTAATATCATTCTCGCTAAGTTTATGTAAACATTTTTTGTATACCGGATCTGCCAATTCTTTTTCAGACATATAAAATAATCCAAAATTTATTCCCGTAATCTTGCATAGATGATTATGTATCCATAAGCCTCCGGCATCAATATCTCCAAAATGCCAATAGTTTTTATCCGGATTATCTATATGTACAAGTCTAAGAAAATCTCTTTGATCACGGTTCGTATATCCACCAAGATAAAACGTAACTGTATTATCATCTTTATATCGAAGATAAGACGTTCTATTCTCAATAGTCATAAAATTTGATGCCAATATCTTTATTTCATCTATTTTTTCTAATTCTGAAGCTGAAAATTCAATTCCATCCGCGAACCCAGTAATATCTGCAGTTATTCCATTTATCCGGATTATCACCCTTCCCTTAATTGACAATTTCTGTGGTTCTTTAAATATATGATATTGAAGCAAAACTTCATCTTTCAGTTCTGTTTCATCAGCCTGATTATTGTTATACTTTCTTAGTATCGTGCATACGGACTCCATTGTATTTTCTTCAAAGAATTTGGAATCACCATACACTTCCATTGACATTTCCCGAACATACAGATTGTTCTCATTAGTATCTATAAAAGCAACCGCTTTCAAAATATTATCTAGCTCATCCAGGTTTTTAGGAATCTGTCTTTTTATAAGCATTTCTTTTAATTCTTCGCATTCCATTTGACAAATTTCCGATGCATATTGGTAGTGTTCAATCAACGCCTTTACTTTTTGAATCTTACTATCTTTTGATTCATATTGATAATGTATCAGCAAATAATGTTCAATCTCTTCAATATAATGGTCTACCAGATATATACTTTTTAGTTCTGTTCCGAAATTTTCTCTTTCTGTTTCAACATACCCTTTTTCTTCCAGTCTTTCGACAACATGATTAACTGCAGATATCTTTTCAAAATCACCATCATTTGCACGATACTTGCTATATAGTTTTTCCGGTGTTATTTTTGTTCTTCTATGTATAAGGTTTTCACCTGTATCTTTTTTACTTTTTCTATATCCATCTACAAGACAAACTAACAACTTTTCTTCATAATTCATACCGAAGCTCCTTCATGTATTTCAACAATTCCAATTTCCATAAGATCCGGTTTTATCCTTAAAACAGGAAGAATCACCTGACATTCATTTCCAATCAGTTCTGTTTTATCAGGAGCACAAAAAATCATCTGTAGTTTTTGGCTTTTCATAAATTTCAACATTGTTCTTATATTGGTAGGGTCCATTTTTGCAAATGGTTCATCAATAAATACTAACCGTGTAGAATTTGTTTTATCATTATAAATCATAAGCAATGCAGACAACAGGATCAACATATATGGGATCTGAACTTCTGCACCCGAATTATACCCTGATTGTTTAGACAATTTTGCTTTATTTAATACATCATCGTTAGATACCAGAATTTCATAATTCATATAATTTCTATAATCTGCAAAATGCTCAATCTGTTCTTTATCATTACTTGAAACAATTTTGCTAATGATCCTTTTTATCCCCTTTTCCAGTTCTTCTCCTCTGTCATCAGAATACATTGTCATACTTTCAAAGGTCATCTGTCCATCTGCAGTTCCAAGTTCCTCTCTTTCTTTGAGATACTTCGCATATTCAAGAATTTTTTCATAATCCGATCCATCCTTGATATAATTCACATCAAAAGAATAAACCGACTTAAAATCAAGCATCTTTAGTTCTGCATTAATATGTTTCAAATCATCACGAGCGGCTTCACAAGATTTTAGCACAGTAAGTACAAATTCATTTTTAAATATGGACTCGTATTTTTGAGTTTGACTTTTAAGTTTTTCCTGAATCTCCTGCCTATCATCCATCCATATCCTATCTTTTCTGCTACGATACTGTGCTTGAGAGCCTTCTTCAACAGCTATTTGATTTTCCACAGTTCTCGCTGCATTATATGTATACTGCGCTCCCTTCAGGTCATCTGTTGCCTTACGCAATGCTCGTTCCGACCGTTCTCTATCCTTGAGGATTCCGCCATTTCCATTCTTTCCTGCCACAAGAAAATGTTCATAATCATCAATTGCTTTCACATATATCGAGTAATTTTCTAATTTATATTTTTTCAGACGTATCTTTGCATCTTCTGCATTTATCCTTGCTTGGTCAGAATCATTTTTATTTATATTATAAACCGTCTGTTGGCTTGCTTTATCATCCCTTATTTGATTCATTTCACGCTGTATGGCTTCGAGCTCCTGTTTAAGATCCGATACATGCTGTGATAATTGTAAATATTCCATATTATTGCTCTGCGCATCTTTCAACGCCTGCAATTCAGATTCTTTTTTACTATATTCTGTCAATATTTCGTTATATTCTCTGCAAGCGTCATAATCACAGTGATTCAAAAGCGGTAATTCTGTATCAAGATATGATTTCTTTGTTTTTTCCTTGATTAGTCCATCCTGATATTTGTCATATTCTTTCTTCAACTCAATTTGTTTTTTCTCTGCACGTTTTTTGTTCAACTCAATAGTTTCCCGACCAAGATAATAATATCTGATACTATCAAATCTTATAAAATAACTATCCATTGCAACAGATACTCTGCCTTCTTTCGACATCGCATTCTCAAAATCACGTACCTTACTTATATCAACCGCATGAAATCTTCCCAACTGATAATCAAAATATTTTTTTGCAACAGTATTTTTTATCTTTACAAAACGCGTAATAGAGTCTTCAACAGGCTTAACTTCTTTCTTCATCAAAAGCTTTGTATTGAATAAATGTGCAAATTTGTTTTTTGAAGCATTTAAGATATCATCTGCCAGATCATAATATTCCGGTTCTACAAGAATCGTATATCTTCTACGTCCCAGATAACCTTCTATAACATCTCTCCATGCTTCATCTGTAAGTCCGATAACATATTCGCAAGCCAATCGAGCCTCTGATAAAATACCTCTTTTCTTAAACTCTTTATTTATTTCGTCCTTTAATGCTACATAATCTGGGATTTCAGAAAACGTTGTTTTCTTTGTATTACATTCATCTATGATCTTTTGGTATTTCATTTGGACTTTTTCATTCTCTTTAATGCTATCATTTATTCTGGTAATCGTACCTATGGTCAGATCTCTATAATTCTTTAAGAAAATGATAAAATCATCAACACATTTTTCTTTTTGAACTTTACTGTAAGAATCTAATGATAAAGAAGACAGTATTTCCCTATTTTCTGGTTCTATTCCTTCAATATGCAGCCAATTCATCAGTTCACTTATCCGGTTCTCTAATTCCAGAAGCGTCTTCTTTTCTGTCATTAAAATATCTTTTCGTTTTTCTGTCTCCGACAATACATTTTCTGCTTCTCTTATTGCTTTAGCACAGTCCATCTGGTTAAGATTGTAACTTGCCTCTTCCAATACCGAACGAGTTTTTTTCTCCTTATCTTCTACGATCTTAAGTTTTCTGTCATCCTCCTCTATCTGTTTCGAAGCGAGGATCATCTGATCCTCTGCTCTTTCTATATTTTTCTTATCCCTCTGGTATTTTTTATATGCAATTTTTATATCATCAGTTAAAATAACATTCTGTCTTCGCTCTACTTCTTCATACAATCTGAGAATATTTTCCAGTTCCGAGATTTCTGAATCAATTGTCATAATGGTTTCCGTAAGCTTATCAATGTTACTTTTTGTTTCTACCAGTTTTGTAAAATCGACTTTCTTTTCTTCCAATACACTTTCACGAATAAACTGATCAATTTTTGCATTTGGATCATAGGACATAATACTTCTAAGTTTTCTGCGGAAGGCAGCAAGTTGACCCTCATTTAGCCGAAGACCTGTACGTTGCATGAATTTTGCGAGTCCGTCTGTTGCCGAGAACATCTTAAGTCCATATTTCTTCTGTAGCTCACCTGCACTATAAACAAAAACATCCGTTCCTTTTTCATAAGTATGTTCTATTTCATTCAGATGTTTTTCCTCTATCACATAGCGCTGTGTTATAATTCCATTTCCTGAATTTGTCTCGATTACAGTTCCGAGAATAAAATACTTATCAAGTTCCTTCTCATGCATTTCCAGAACAATATGGGTATAGACATTAGGCATCTTATCCGCTGGTCTCATATAAGAATTCGCTGTTGCATCCAATAAGCCTCTCGTATAAGATGGAATTGTTCTACTCCCCTTATTTTCTGTCGACTTATTAAATACTGTATCTCCATATAATGCGTATTTAATTGCGTCCAATAACACAGATTTTCCATTTCCGTTCTTTCCCGCAATTAAAGTAAACGAACCTATAGGAACCGTCATACTACTAAAACCATACCAATTGACCAATCTAATCTTTGAAAGTTCAATCATTCGTCAGCCTCCCATTCCCCATCATCTTCTACATCTGTATTTTCATCCTCGCGTTTTTTCATATATTCTTCTGTCACAGTTTTAAACTGTGTCAAATCCCATCCGAACTGAAGTGATGGATACAACGTAATAATTGCATCCTCAGAATTATCTTTAGAGTCATAATCGATTAAACTATATTTCTTAAACAAATTTAATGCCGCAGTGAGATTTTTCTTATCTGCATCAACTTCATATGCTTTCAATTTGTCAATAAGGTCACCTTTTAATACTACATTTTCATCATTATATCCAAGATTTTCCAAGTAAATTTCCCAAAGTACTAATAAAATATGGTACTGTTCTGTTGAAAAGGTAACTACATTAGCACGTTTAAGTCCCACTGTTTCTTCGTCTGCTTCATATGGTTTTAGCATAGCAATCCGAACATTCGTGTCAACTAGTACATCAAATCCAATCATCCGGAGATAATCTGATATATCCTGCCTATTTGATTCTCTTGAAATAAAAGAATATAGTTTTTCTTCTTTTTCGCCTACAATAAATGTAGAATCCAGCAACTTACGAATACAGCGTTTGAACAGAATATTATTTTCTTCTTTTATAGAAATATTTAATTGGATATCACTCATTTCGTTCTCCTTCTTATCCTGATATTGCTTATCGTCGCAATTTCAGTTTCAATTGTTCCATCTAAGAATTCTACTTCGTAAGGGAAGTCTGCCGAGCCGGAATAAATAATACTTGCTGCAATCATCATCGCATCGTCTCTTGTCTTTATCAACTCTTTATCTGGTTCGATCACTTTTTCATCTTTAAACAGCTTTCCGAAATAATCTGTAACCTGTTTAACACCATATCGATCCGGATATTCATACAACAATTCATTTGTAAGTCTTGCCCTCTCTTCATCTGACAATGCACTCTTTATTACTGTTGCACTTTTTGTATTTGGATTTCTTTTTTTTCTTCTTTCGATCGATTTTCTTCCAACATATTTATATGATTCCAACGTAAAACTCTTTGATATTTCAGTTAAAATTACATTTCTCTCTTCTGTTCCCATATTCTTAATTTGCATCAGCAAATTATTCAAATATGTCTGCATATTAACTTTGTTGCTCAAAACCATTAATATCCTCGTAGAATACAAACTATAATAACTATTGATTTTCTTATCAATATAATCCATTTCTTTTACATAATCGTAACTGATAAAACTCTTTATTTCGTCAAACTGTGCCTCAACAATTTCGCGAGCCTGAATTTCTGTAACGTCGTACAGATTTTCATATTCTATGATCATATTTTCGAAAGATTCTGTTTTTACAAGATGTCTTAGCATCCGCTCAATCTCATCAATATATCCTGGAATAAGTCCATCCTTTTTGATAAAAAAGTAGTCATTAAAAAAGGTCTGCATCATTTCATCTCTAAGAAGAAACTGTCCCAATGCATTCGTCTCTGTCATTTTGATTACGACCCTCATAATAGAACGAATGCTATCCTTTAATATGAGTAATTCATTTTTTAAATCTGACACATGATCAGATACAGGAACAAGAATATTAGAATATGGTCGAATATTACGTGCATGATCTGCTTGAAATGCAGAACTCAAAATATCATAAATTGCAAAAATCTGATTCGTAAGTGCTGCACTGTTCTCTCTGTTAAAAATGCGTTCAATTGCATCAATCATCTTTCTACAATATGGCATAACCGTGGCGATATTATCACCATTTCTTCCAAGTTCACGCTCTGAGATCCATCCACAATGTCTAAAATAGTGAAGTACCGCACTTGCATTTTCTGTCTCTGTTTTTTTACTACTTATATTTTCCTCTGCATTTCCACTATTATCTTCATCCTCAACAGCATATGAAAGATTCCGAAAATACAGTGTTAATGTATCCCTTGCATCATTCTCGTATAATAATGTTACTTGTTTCGACTTTTCTATCAGTTGTAAAATACATTCATAATATATTTTCTTATTTTTGCAACATAATGGATTAAAGAACTTGTCATAATCCGGATTTTCAAATAGTATCACTGAGCACCTCTCTACAGAAATATCACCTTTACAACTAGTTTTATTTATGCCACCGCATTCGCATTAATCCGGTCAATAACCTTTCTGATTCCCATCCATACCGTCATATCGGTAAATATCTCTGCCACACTGCCCTTGTCAGTAAACGGTGACTCCTGAAGTACCGACAAATCTTTCAGCATACCGTTATGCACGATATACTCAACAATCTGATTCACAAAATAAATCTGTCTGCTATCGAGGTTTGTGTCATTTAGGAACTCTGAAAAGGCTTCTTTTGCTGCATTCATATCAAGCCCTACAATCTCACGTACAAACTCGCCCAATGGTTTATGACCATATTCTTTTTCATAGTCATCCTTCGAGCCAACTTCTTTCCAAAGTATTTGTTCCAAGTTTTCTATATCTACCTCTGTAAGTGGCTGATTTGTTTTAAGTTTCGCGATTGCAATATTGTCCTGATGCTGACGGACATAAAACTCTGCCTTTGCCTTATAATTTTTCAATTCATCATTTTCAAGTTCAGACTCATTCCACTCTGTAGACAGAATTTCATCTGTAAAATTTGTATCGTATTTTATGGTATTGTTCTTAGGCAAATATTTCATAAGATTACGAAGACTTACCCTGATATGCTCAAATTCATCAATTCCGGCATCATCTACATAATTTGTATGAAGAATCTTATTTATAAGTTCTGACTGCACCTGAATCTCAGGAATATTTGCTACGCTTGCAATCCCTTCAACCTTTTTGAAAAGATCACTTCTATGTCTTCCATACCCCTTCCCGGCAAGATAAGCCAATTCCATTCCATACATCAAAGCATCGAAACGGACCGCGCTTGCTTCGTCACCATCGGGCATAATAAGCGGTGCTAATTCTTCACGAACCATCAATGTATCTTCAAATGTGATAGATTGATAGTTTTGTTTAACAGAATAAGTATCTACATACTTCAGGTGCTGCCTTACTGCAAAGTTTTCACGGTTCAGGTCCTGCACCTTACCTGTCATCATCTCAACAAGCCTGTTTCTATATGCAATCAGTCTGTCGATCTGATATTCAATACTCTGAAGCTTATATGCAATTTCAAATTCAAGTGAGAAGACCGCCCCCTGCAAAGCAATCATATTCGCTGTCGGTCTTCCCTGGTTCATGCGGAAAAATTCAAAATTTCCGCAAAAATCAAAGATGTAGAACTTGTCTTTATCTTCTCCATCCATAAGTTTCGGACAGAGTCGGGTACCACGACCAATCATCTGCCAGAACTTTGCTTTACTCATAACCTTCTTGAAAAACACAAGGTTCAATACTTCCGGGACATCAATTCCTGTATCCAGCATATCTACAGAGATCGCAATCTGTGGCATTTTCTTAGGATCTGAAAACTCGTCAATTGCACTCTGCGCATAGGTCATATAATTATCAATTACCTTTGCAAAAGGCTGTCCATTCTTGCTAAGTTCCGGATACTGCTTATTGAACACTTCCAAAATTTTCTCCGCATGATCATGATTCTTGGCGAAGATAATTGTCTTACCGATTTTCTGACCATAATCCACCTTAAGTCCGTCCCGCATAAGAACATAAAGCACCTGCTTAATGGTGTCTTCGTTAAATATCCATCGGTTTAAAGCCGACGAATCAATCCGCTCCGGCAATTTACCATCTTCAAATTCAAAAGTTTCTTCATAAGCTGCCTTGTCCTCATCCGACAATTCATCATATGCGATACCTTCTTCGATAAATTTCAACTTCGTTTCAACCGTTATAAAGTCTACAAGATAGCCATCCTTTACAGCCTGTGCAAGCTCATACCCATATGTAGGCACACCATTTTCCAAATCAAATATTCCGTATGTATTCTTATCAATCTCATCCTTCGGCGTTGCCGTAAGACCTACCAGCGGCGCATCGAAATAATTAAATATATCTCGATACTTGTTATAAATGGATCTGTGTGCTTCATCACAGATTACAAGGTCAAAATGTCCACAGGTAAATAGTTTTCCATTTTCGTCCTTAATAGAATCAATGCAGTTCATCATCGTCTGATAGGTAGAAAAAATGCAGTGTGCCATGTAATTATCTTTCTCTTCCACAAGATTAGAGCATGACAAATCCGGCAAAAGATTTACAAAGTTTCTTTTTGCCTGTGTGACCAGCGAATTACGATCCGCAAGAAACAATATATTTTTAACCCATCCGGCATCCAAAAGGACTTTACATAATGCAATTACCGTTCTTGTTTTTCCCGAACCGGTAGCCATTACAAGAAGCGCTTTTCTGCGGTTACGATTATCAAACGCATCACATACCGCCTTGATTGCCCCTTCCTGATAATAACGACCTGCGATATTCTTATCTACAGAAATATGTTTCAGGCTTGTCCTCATTGTCTGAAGATTAAAAAGCTTCTCCAAATCCCTCTTAGAATAAATAGTCGCAACTTTTCTTTCCGGATACTGATTATCTATGATTCTCGTTTCAAAACCATTGGTAAGAAAAACTACCGGTCTTCTCTTGTACTCTGCTTCTAATAAATCCGCATAGAGTTTCGCTTGTTGTCTGCCCTTTGCAACATCCACACAAGTTCTCTTTGCTTCTATTACCGCAAGCGGTTTATGACTGTCATCATAAAGGACATAATCTGCGAAGCCCACTTCCGACTTATTTGGCATGCCCGGGAGTTCCACTTCATTGATCCAGTCTTTTCCTTCTGTCCAACCGGCATCCAGCAACATCGAATCAATATAGATTTTCCTTGTCTTGTACTCGGATAAATCTATCGGCTTTGGAACATAGGTCTGCTGCTGTTCCTCACGTTTGGCGGTCAATTCCTCCTTAAGCGCTTTGTTCTCAGCAATTAACGCCTTTAAATCCACATCATCATCCGAAGATTTAACCACAACCGATTCTTCATCTGTTTCCTTCAACAGATTTACATTATACTGTCTCTCTTCGTAAAAATCAGAATAGCAATAGGACAGATAATCCATAAAGATAAACAAATTTTGTAAACAAAGAATTGCCTCATCCTCTGTGATTTTTCTACCATTATGCGCAGCTCTATTCCCAATCTTTCGAATCAAATCCAGCCGTTTCCACAAAGTATCATCTACAAGATCATGAAAGTCCTCTGTGCTCATAAGACTCACAAGTTTGTCCTGATATGGCATCTCTAATGACTTGTCTACAGAATACACCCACTTGATGGCAAACTCCATTGCCCGACGGCAGTTAATCACACTGGATTCCATGTCAATTTTAAGGACTTTCTCTGCTGCAATCGCAACATCTGAAAAACTATTGAATTTTGGTTCTTGTTTCAAAAAATCAAAGTTAGTCATGGCACATGACCTCCATTATTAAATTTTTTATATTTTCTTTACCTCATCAATTATATTTTGAAGTTCAGCCTTATGACTTTCTACCGTCAGAGTATCAATTATATCATTTAAAAGATTTACGGCTACTTTCTTCGGCTTTAATTGAAATAATTCTTCTCTTACCCTTTCATTTGATAAAAACAAACGTGCAATTTTCAATTTTTCTTGTGTTCCAACCTCAAATATAAAATCATTTAAAACTAAATATGCATCTGAACGTCCCCAATAATTTCCACACCATACACTTAGTATTTCCTGATAAACTTCTTCAAATGCAATAGAAGGCACATCAATTCCGGCCTGTGCCAATGCCTTAGCTTCTCTATATTCAGCACTCCATCCATATACTGTGTTCTTTGCATCTCGTAAGTTATTGGCAAGTTTTCTAAATATTATTGCCCGCGTAGCATCTGGTATATATTTAATCCCATTTACTGATATCAGAGTTTCATAAACTCTACTCTTTGCATTAACATCGGCACTTGAATCTATTGATGGATCAAACATATAGTTATGAAATTTCATCCCCATATTAGTCTTTAAATCCTCAGTTGCTTTGTCCCATATATTGAAAAAGAGTTTTGAAATATTAGTATAAGATGGTTCCTCTCCCTTGCATATAACATCTAACGAAAAGCCAAACAACATACGAATATCCTTGTTATTATAACTTTCAATTTGTTGCTTAAATAATTCAATTTGTTCCTCATCCAATACTGCATTCTTTATTGGATCCAACAAACCAACAGGAGAATGGCCTGGATCTGGCATTGGTAATTCAAACAAATTTTTCTTAATTATATATACTAATCCCATTACATCCTCAGATGTAACAGCATCATCGCTATCATGTGAAGGTGATGCATGATTACGCATCCATTCAATCATCTCTAATGCTTTAATAGCTTTTTTATTTATAACACCTATTTGCTCAGCACCTTTCAACAAATTTTCATCATCCACCCCCGACCATCTTTCTGCAATAGTATCCCCATCTTTTTTATAATTTTTGCGACCTGATAGACTCGAAATACTAGATAAAAACATATCTATACTGTAAGCCTCTATTCGTCTTCTTAAATTATGAATTCCCGCATTCCATATTTCCAACAGCGAGTGCTCTGGAAAATCAAGATTCATTAACTGAGCCGCCTTCTCTATCATTACTAATTCATTTTTATCAAGCGCTTTATAATTATCAAGCTCTGCTTTTTCAATAATAACAATATCGTCCATTTTTTATCCTTTCTACCTTTAATATTTGATTTTCTCTTTTCCATGTCATACATATTCTCACTCACACTTGTCAAAGAAATTTTGCATGAGGCTGTCAAATAACATCTGTACTTTTTCAAGAGATCTTTGTAATGCGACTTTAGTCTTGTCAACTTGCTTGACGAAATCGGCAAACTGCTCCTGAAGTTCCATTGGTGGAACAATAAACTCTTTCTCCTCAAGCTTTGCCTTTGATAAAATACCTTTCAAAGCCATATTTATTTCTCCAACTAAATACTCTTTTGACAATTGAAGTAATACATATAAAAACAAAATATTGTAATTTACAGGAACCACAGCATTAATCTGCTGGTTAAAAGCTACTGTTCTATCCGTAACGCAAACTCTTCCAATACTAGTAACGCTTCCAGCTATACAAGCCATTAAAATTGAATCTTTTCCTACTGTTCTTCCAACTTTCATACCTTCTTCCGAAAGTTTTTCCGAAGCTTTAGTTGGATTCAGTAATCCAGATACAATATTATCAGTTTTTATCCATTCAATATAATCACCATAATACTTTTCAACACTTCTTGATGGAGTATTACCAGTAACTACCTTACATGTATCCTTTAACTGCTTCTTACGGAAGCCATATGGATTACATCTTGGATCACCAAACAACTCGACAAATTGGGCTTTGATGAGGTCATCCAACTTTTGAAGTTCCTGCTTACGAGCCTCAATAATTGCAGTTACTTTATCCAAAATCTCAACAATGTCTTTCTGCTTAGATAACTCTGGTAATGGAAGTTCAAAACTTCTAAGAATTGACATATTGATATTGTTTTGTGCAACACCTCTTCCAACACTGTTCACAAATTTTTTTTTGGATTTCAAATAGTAATATAAATAGTCCGTATTTAACTGTTTTTCATGCTTTATCGTTAATCCTGCAATCGCTTGATTAGTACAAGCATCTATTCCAAGAACTCCAACCTCACCCAAAGTAGCAAAAATTGTATACAAAACTGTTCCTTTTGACAAAAGCTTTGCAGAAGATCCGTCAAGACCTGCCTGAGTTATATACTCGTCTGCTTCGTTCACATACTTTCCTTTGATGTTTCCGATTTTTATCCAAGGAATCGTACCTTCATTCCAGAACTCCGCTTTTGACCTCGATGGTGTGCCACCAGATACAATATTGCAAAGCTCTCCAAGTGTTTTTATTTCCATAAATCATCCCTACAAATCCGAATTTATCGTCTCTGTATATCCTTCCTTACAAATTCAGCAATTTCTCCAACTCTTCCATCTCATTGCCAATCTCCATCTCAATCTCCCGGATATTAGCCATAATCTCAGATGTAGGCGGATACTCTACCGGCACATACTCAACTTCTTTATATTTATTGATGCTAAGATCATACGCATTATCCACAATTTCCTGTTTCGGAACCATAAATGACTTCTCCGTCCGTTTTCTGTCTAACTCAGCATCACGATTACGGAATCTTGCAATAATATCCGGAATATCATTGTCAGCAATTGGAGAACGCTTATCATCCAGACTCAATCCATCTGCCTGCATATCATAGAACCATACATTGTCGGTTCCACCATGCTCTGTCTTTGTAAAAATCAGAATAGCCGTCGATACTCCAGCATATGGCTTAAATACACCGGAAGGCATTGAGATAACAGCTTCCAATCTCTGATTTTCTACGATTTCTTTTCGAATATCCTTGTGTGCCTTAGAAGAACCAAATAATACTCCATCAGGAACGATACAGGCGCATCTGCCACCAACTTTAAGCATACGAACAAATAATGCCAGGAAAAGAAGCTCTGTTTTCTTTGTTTTACACACCTTTAGCAAATCTGCGGATACAATATCTGCATCAAGACTTCCCTTGAAAGGTGGATTTGCAAGAATCAGTGAATATTTATCTTTATCCGGATTCTGATCCGACAAACTATCTCTGTATTCAATAAACGGACTTTCTACCCTATGATTCATCATGTTCATAGCACCAATACGAAGCATCGTTCTATCCATATCATAGCCATGGAACATGTGATTCATGAAATGATCCTTTTTCTGCTTGTCATAGAAGATTTCTTCCTTCCTATTTGCCCACAGATACTCCCCTGCTTCTACAAGGAAACCGGCTGTACCGCAGCTCGGATCACAGATGATATCATCCGCCTTAGGCTCCATGAGTTCTACCATCATCTTAATTATATGACGAGGCGTTCTAAACTGACCATTTACACCTGCTGTTGCAAGTTTTGAAAGAAGATATTCATACACATCGCCTCTTGCATCGGAATCATTCAGCTTTGCCATCTGTGTATACAAATCATCCATTGCATCTACAACTTTGGAAAGCATTAATGGTGTAGGAAGTTTGAAAATTGCATCATCCATGTATTTGGAAAACGCGCTGTCTTTGTTCGCATGGAGATTCTTAATAAACGGAAATACCATTTCCTGCACTACAGAATACATTCTGTCAGCCGGATAGTCTCTGAAAACGGACCACTTAAGCTGTGTTCCGTCAATCGTTCTCTCACCGATTTTCACTTCCTCGGCAAATACGCTTTCGTAAGGAAGACCTAGCATAGCACTTTCTTTTGCATGCATATTATCCGATACATCTAAATCATGAATGAACATAAGATATGTCATCTGTTCGATGACATCCAACGGATTTGTAAGACCTCCTGTCCAGAAAATCTCCCATAAACTGTCAATTCTGTTTTTCAACTTGCCTGTAATCATCTTCTAAATCTCCTTATTCCAGTTCCATTTATACTTTGTATAACGACCATTTCCAATCTTTATGATCTTCTCTGTCTTAACCAACTCTGTTAGAGTTCTCTGCACCGTCGTGGTACTTATTCCCGGTGTAGCATCAACAATCTCTGCTTTTGTTATGGTACCCAGGTGATTCTTTATCAGTTCCTCAATCCTATCTGGTTTAGACACTTTCTTTTCTTCCACAATCTGCGCTCTGTCAAAGAATTCCCGATACGCAGCCGTAATAATTCCCAGAATATATTTTACAAAAGGTGCGTAGTTATTCTTAGCTTCCATCCACCCTTGAGAACTTTCCTGTAAGGCCTCATAATAATTATCCTTTGTGCGTTCTATCAGTTTTTCCAAACTGATATATCTGCCAACAATATAGTCATTCTGATATAGCAATAATAACGTCAACAGTCTACTCATTCTTCCGTTTCCATCACTAAACGGATGAATACACAAAAAGTCCAAAACAAACATCGGAATTAATAAAAGCGGATCGGCTTTACCTCCGTTAATTGCCTCATTATATGCAGTGCATAGATTTATAATTGCTTCCGGAGTCTCCCACGCCGGTAAAGGTATAAATCTGACAAATTTATTACCACTTGCATCTTCTTTAATTACATTATCAGAAGTCTTAAAACTTCCCCCCTTAGAGACATTCTCAAATTTATACAAATCTCTATGAAGTTGCAAAATGAAAGTATCACGGATCGGAATATGCGGAAAATTCTCGTGTATTGTGTTAAGCACATCCCTGTACCCGGCAATCTCACGCTCATTTCTTGTCTTCGGCATTGTTTTATCCAAAACAATCTTTTTCAAACGATCATCTGAAGTATAGATTCCCTCAATTTTATTGGAACTCTCTGTACTTTGAATCTTTGCCACCTCAACAAGGCTTTCTAATACATCTGCATGACGTTCCGCAATTAAGCGCTGTTCCCCCTTATATTCATGAATTGTTGTAAGATAACCAACAATCTCCGGCGTAAGCAATTTTTCCCATTTTTCTGTATAATCAAATGGTCTCATTATATTTCCTCATTTTTTAATTTGTTCTCGTCATTGAACGACTAATGATTTAATTAAATTTTATATTTTATTATTATCAAAGTCAAGTTCAATTTCGTCATTTTAATCAAAATGACGAAATTGCGTTTTATTTTGACATAATTAGAAAAAACCTGCCGGAACGCATATTTATCCCGCAGGCTTCTTCTATTCATTATTTAATTTCCAACAATGATTGCCATAACTTTATCATTCTGATCAAGATAAAATCTTAATCCTATATCATCCTCATTATGAAAATCTAAGAGACTTTTAGAAATATGTTTATCGGTATCAAAGCTTTTGTCACCACGATTAGCATAATGCCATGCAATATTATCGTATGCCTTTAACACCTTCGCCAAAGAATCACCAATCTTGATTCCACGACTCGTTTTGAAAGTTTTCCAATCGCCATCACTTACGAAATCGTCATTTTCAGCAATATAACTTACCAGATAGTTTCCATCGCCTCCGGCGTGATAATAGTCCATATAATTGTCATAAACTTTACCTTTGTATTCGATTCCACCATGGTAAAATTTTGAGACATCAAAATCTTTCTTACTGATGATATCCGCTTTACTGCCCTTTGTTATATGAACCATAATCACTTTATTGATTTTCGATTTTTTCTTAAGCGAAATCGTTATTTTTGCAGTACCCTTTTTGATTGCAAAAACCGTACCTTGGGAAGATACTCTTAAAATATCTTTATTTGATGACATGAATTTCAATTTTCCGGCGTTGTAGTTGGTTTCAAGTTTGAAATATTTACCGGCTTTAATGCTTTTCGTTGAACCTTTTATGTTAGTTACTTTGATTGCTTTATTTCCGGCTGCCTGTACAGTATTATTTGGAATTACTGAACAAGTAAGCAAAAGTACGAAAGCAAAAGTTATACTCCCTAATTTCTTTAAAACGTTCTTTTTCATTTGCAGATTCCTCCGTTTAGAAATATTCTATCTAGAGTATACTACATCATCATTTGCCAGTCCAATGGTCAAAAAGAAAAAAGGCTGTAAACAGCTCATTTATCATTCTATTTATCGTAATAACTTTTCAACTTCTGCCTCATACACCGCTTCAGTATGATTGTCAAAAAGGACCCACTCCACCAGATCAAAGCTCTCTGGATTATCCTGCAAAAATCTGTTTACTGTATGTACCGCAATCTTTGCCGCCAACTCAACCGGAAAACTATATACGCCCGTTGAAATAGAAGGAAATGCAACAGACCTGATTCCATTATCCATAGCCAGCTTCATAGAATTAAAATAGCAGTTAGCAAGAAGTTCCTCTTCTTTATTCTTGCCACCATTCCATATCGGTCCTACAGTATGAATAACATAATCGCATGGCAGATTATAGGCTTTTGTTATCTTTGCTTCTCCTGTTTCACATCCGTGAAGTGTCCTGCACTCCGCCAGAAGTTCCGGTCCTGCAGCTCTGTGGATCGCACCATCTACACCACCTCCTCCAAGAAGAGAGTTATTTGCTGCATTCACAATTGCCTGCACATCTGTTACTTTTGTTATGTCACCTTTTATCGTCTTAATCAAATACATTGTTTAATATTCCTTTTCTATCTCGCCATCTATTCCATACATCTTCTTGAATGCATCAAGGTCTGCCTGGTTTTTAATCAGCATAACCTCTTCTATCTTACCTGTATGAATGTCCTTAAAACCAGCTACCTGCTCACCATTACATATGCTCGCCTTGATTACTGGTTTCTTATTTTCCTTATCATACGTCTTTGTAACTGTCTTTTTCTTAAATAGTCCCACTCTGAGCACCTTCTTTTGACTTTGCCATCAATATAAATTTTTCAAAGGACTGTGCAAAGCGTACATCATCTTCTTCTGTACGCTTTCTCGGGCCCTTCATATGATTTTTGCGAGAACTGCGTCTTGCTTTCTTGTTAAGATGACGCTCCATAAGCATCTGGTCAATATTTTCATTCGTGTACCACTTGCCGGATTGGTGAATAGCATATGCACCTTTTCCAAGAGCCATCGCAGCGACACCATAATCCTGCGATACTACGACATCCCCTTTATGGCAAATGCTAATCAGCTTATAATCTACTGCATCTGCTCCTGCACCTACTACAATTACTTCACTATAATCAGAATACAAAATATGATTCGTATCACACAGCAATGTGGTGGAAATATTATATTTTTCTGCTATTTTCTCTACAATGTCTACTACCGGACACGCATCTGCATCTACAAATATCTGCATTTTTCTCATCAAATCCACTTTCTTCAGTTGTAATTAACTGGCGTTCGTACTTCTATAAGATTTCCTGATGGATCATAAAATCTCACCATCTTTTGTCCTCCATCCAACTCCGTCAATTCAGTCTGAAACGTCACAAAAATATCACTTGAAGTAAGTTTATCTACAAACCCCTCAATATCATTGTCTTCAAAGTAAAGTTCGGTCATATTATTGAATTGTGTTGTAAAGCCTCCAATCACATTTGCCCATACTTTTGCATCTTGTAATACCAGTCCTTCAGACAATATTGTATTGCCTTCCTGTTTCATAATTACCTGCAATCCAAACATTTCATGATAAAAACGAATAGATTCTTCCATATCATCAACTACTATCAAAACATTTTTTAATTTCATGATTCCTTTTCCTGCCTCTCTAGTTCTTTTTGAATCCATGTCATAATTACATCCACGTAGGCAGTCTCCATTTCTTCCATATCTGATATATTATTTATTATATCGCCATTTTCATCTCTTTTCCATAACAAAAACACCCTCGCCATCGCCAGAGCACCTCCAAACTAACTATTCTCATATATCGCCTTAAACATCTTCTGCGACACCGGCTTGGCTTCTCCCCTTGTGTCCGTTCCAGTTCTTTTCTGGCGTTTTGCAAATTCTCCAGCCTTCTCCATCGGTATAGATGCATTTTAGAATGTGCTTTATGTATCTTGGTCGCAAAAAACGACAAATAAAATGGCGAAGTGATTATCGTAACACTTCGCCAAAAGCCTAACCGGTTTGAGCATAAATTGCTTGGTTAAGTCTGCCTTATTATTTTATGCAATAAAACGGATTTTAAACACTCAAATGTGCTTTCCAGTCTATTGAAAGATTCATTGCTGTTATACAGATTACACTATTATTCTTTTGAATCAGCTTATCAAATTCATCTACAAAGACTTTCCACTCTTCATCTGATGATCTCAGATATTTCATTGCCAGTAATGTCTGATATAAACCATTATGTGTAGGTAGAGGTGTTGTTTTATCTACATCAAGAATTTCTGGTGTAGTATGTATGGTTCGATTGTATATTCTTGAATTATGAGCACACATATTACGCAATACCGAAATGCCCTGTATCCATGAAGCAAACATTTTTTGGGATGGATTAACCCAATTTCCTTTTTTCGTTTTATATTGGTAATTGGCCGCCAATATAGAATATGAACTTCCAATACCTGTTTTTAAATTCTTAATTATCTTTGATAGTGTACCAAAAGAAAGGACCTCAACAGCCGCCCATACAGGCACCTCTCCATCATGATTATCAAAATTATGTTTAATAAACACATCATTTGAGCGAGCAATCTCTGACGCTACGGTAGACATATTCTGCCAATACAGTTTTTTATCTTTAAAAATCGACGAATCCTGCAAAACAAGTGGGTCTCCATGTATAAGCAACGATTCCACTAATCGTACTCTCAAAGATACCTCAATCTTAGAAATCATAGAAAAAATCAAACCTGACAATTCCCGATCAAACAGATACAACTTTATAATATCTTCAAACTTTGTTCCCGGAACATACTTCTTTGTGGCATTATCATATAAATGAAAAGAGTATCCACGTAAACGATAAAATCCAACTGACTTTAACGCATTCTCTACATCCGCTCGAGAAGTAATTACCATGCCTGCATCAATATATGATTGTACTTGTTGTGCTATTGTTAATATTTGCTTAGGATATTGATACATAAAACGCTCCGTAAATAAAAAAGTCCCACCGAGTTGCGCATGGAAACCAGAGGCGTGGTGGGTTCTGTTATTTTTATTATACAACTTTTATTTCAACTGTCAATATTTCTTTTCAAAAATAAAATTCATGTCTCCTCTATTTTTCCACTCAATACATAGCGGAAGTTTCCTCCGCCAACCGTAATCGTTTCGTATGTATGAGATGCTGTAAATCGTTTCAAATCTTCTGTATATGACATGTAAAAATCCCCCTTCATACCTTTAAATTCCATCCGATACTTCATCAACACAATTAAAAAAAATAGCATCGGTTAGTTTTTCCTAACCAATGCTATTTTAACATAATTCCTTCACAATTTAAATCACATAATCGATGTCAGGTCTCGTTTTGTTTTGGCAATTCCTCTTCTTCGGCAGAAACCGCTTCCGCAGAAACTTCATCCCAGATTGCTTCGTATTTCTTCAGACTTTCCGAGCCATTTTCCAGACACACAAGTTCATATGTACTTCCGTCCTTCAGGTTTACCCGGAAACTGATTACCGTTCCACCGGACTCCGCCTCGCCGTTCTTCGGATTGCCTGCCGAAATCAGATCCTCACAGGCAGTCTCCAATTCACTGGAATCTGTTACCACTTTCTTTTCCGCCTCCACCGGAAGAACATAGCGATAGATTTCCATGCTTTGCGCATTTTCTGTCTGGAAAGGTGCGTCCTGCTTTTGTCCGCAACCCACGCTGAGCATGCCTGTAAATAATGCCAGCGATAGTACCCCCAATAACTTTTTCCTCATAAATTTTCCCTCCTTCTTAAACATCAGCCCATGTAAAATTTGCTTCCAGCAAATGGGCTGATACTATCTGTGCTTGATTGCCTCTATATATCCTCCGGTAATCACACCTGCCGGCAGCGCGACCACTGCGATTCCAACAATAGATGAAATCATGCTCACAAGCTTGCCAAACACCGTGACCGGATAAATATCCCCATAACCTACCGTTGTCAACGCTGTCGTTGACCAGTAAATCGCATCAAACAGCGTATCAAAGCTTTCCGGCTCAACCTGAAACATAATCAGACCCGCAACGATGATATACGCGATAGCCAGATAACCTACAGCAAATAAAACATCCTTCTCCCGTCTTAACACGCGGACAATCATACGAATGCTCCGTGAATAACGCGCAAATTTGAAAATGCGCAGCGCCCGGACCAGTCGAAACAGACGAAGTAGCTTCCATCCCGGATTTAAAACCGTCAGCGACGGAAGTATCGAAGCAAAATCGATCAGCGCCATCGGTGTGAATGGATAATACAAAAAAGCCCTGCTTTTGTACCGTTTTAATTTATAATCGGCAGTGCTCCAGCGCAACAGATAATCGATAATAAATATGATTACAGTCACCTGATCGATGATTTCCATATAGGCCGTCTGCTTCTTAAAACACAGTGGAATGATGCTTGCGATAATTGTCAGCAGCATAAATGCATCATAAAGCGTACTCCCTAAACTCTCTTCCTCTTTTACCTCAATAATGTCGTATAATCTTTTACGCATAACAGATCCTTTGGTATTTCAAAATTAATTACTACTTTTTATTTTACACCAATCGCACAGGCATTGCCAACTCCATTTCCAATCATTGCAACCACTTGCGTATTTTTTCCACATCCGTCTTTCGCAGATCCCCGTGCACATTCGAGTCAAACGTTACATACTCATAATCCTTTTGATATTTCTTCAACTGCTCCACAAGCTTGTCCGCCTGTTTGACCGACACCTTGTCGTCTGCCGTCGTGTGAAAAATCAGAAGCGGTGTGTTGATTTGGTCTGCCCATGCAACAGCAGAACGCTTTTCGTACTCTTCGGGCAATTGCTTCGGTGTCCCGCCGATCAGCTCCTGGAGCAACGGCTTCATGTCGGAACGTTCTTCATAACTCATCGAACAGTCCGCCACGCCGGCGACCACGACCGCTTTATGAATACGCTTGTCTTCGCGCAGCGTCTCATATGTCATCATTCCACCACGGGAGACACCAAACATATTGATCTGATTCGTGTCAACATAATCAAGTTTTTGACACAAATCAATCAAATGGATTACATCTCGTACATCATCACCGCCAAACGCATCGGTTCCCTGACTGCTGCCACATCCGCGGTAATTGGTGGCTACACAGATTGTATGAAACTGATAGGCATAAAAAGTTGTTTCCACATTTTCCAATGCGCCATATTCCCGGTTACCTCCGTGGTTATAAATCAGACACGGTGACTTCTTTTTTCCGAGCAAATCGACCGGTGCACTGATAAAAGCCTCGATTTTAAGATCATCGCTCTGATAAAAAAAGCGGTAAGAAATATATGTCGACAGATTCACACCTGCCTGCTTTTCATATTTTCCCAGATCGATTTTCTCATATTCACTGATTCCATTCGCCTCCAGACTGTTTTCTATCTGCTTTTGCGCATCTTCCACAGAAATCCCCGACGGAGATTTTATTCGAAAAATAAGCACTGTAAGAATCAGCACACTCAAAATAATCAATAGAAAAGTTATTTTCTTTTTCATACTTCACCTCTCCAGATACTTTTCATTTGTAAACAGTCCTTTGACCGCTCTCTTTAATCCTAGATATTTCTTCTGGGATACAAAATCCTTTGAAATGTTTTTTACCTCTATCATAAACTCTCCCCCATTGTTCTGCTTTTGGTACCACTTTTGATACCTTTCGTCTTCAAATCAACGCAAAAAGTGGTACCTACACGTCTCTTTTTCTCTCTTTGGTACCACTTTCTACAGTCTCTGCCCCTCGCGTCTCAAATTTCCCCAGCAAAATACACAAATACTACAGCCCAAAAGCTCCAGCTCTCGCAGAATTCAGCTCTCACTGTCTCTCTATATATCTATATATCTCATTCTACAGTTTCTACAGATTTTTCAGAAAAACCTCCTGCTCGATTGTCATATTTGTTTCGAGAATACACTGCTTCAACTCCTCTAACATTCCGGCATCTTTCCCCAGCAATTTTTCGCGGGTTTCCGGTTTTAATTTCACACCATATCCCGCCTGAATTGCTTTGTAAAAGCTTTCCTTGTCCATAAGATACGGCTTTATATCAGGAAATATATGGTTCTTTATAAATTCGAAAATGTTGATTCCACCATAATCCATATCTCCCCAATGCAGATATTCACAGACATCCCCTGCTGCATTTTTTATCTGCTTTAAAAATGCGATTTCTTTCTGAGTAAAAAATCCATGGCAAAAAATGTAGAGTACATCCGGCTCATAAGGCATCTGCATATAGTTTGCCTTATTTTCTATGGTCATAATCTTTTTGCAATGCAGCGATTCCATGATCTTTGCATGTTCCATCGTCTGCGAATTCAGTACAATTCCATATGGAAAAGCCGCCGAATCTGCCGCAACGATTGTGCCGTTGTAATCGGTCTGAAATGCCACTTTTCCTTTCCACTGCAGAATCTGCGCATAGGAATGGATATTGTGCATCGCCAGCAATTTTTCACTGCTCATTCCATCCACATAGTAAGGCGAATATTTTTGCAGTGCTGAAATCACCTTTGCCTTATACTGCTTACGAAAGATCTTGGAATTTCCAAAGACGTTTGAACTAAACGCATTCTCCCATATAAAGGTATCCTGCGCAGCAATGCAATTCATGCAATGAAGCATTGCCTCATCTTCCGCTTCCGGCGTCTTGTTTCCTTTGCGCAGACTCGCAAGCATCTCCTCATAATATTTTAAAATCCAGCTTTCCTGATTTGATTGATCTCTCCAAGACTGCACGATGTCGATCTGCTTCTTCTGATGCTCCCTGGCATCTTCCCGTCCTGCCTTTTGGCACAAAAGTGGGATGGCAGCGATTTGAAAGTGAATTGTTTGGATATCGCCCTTCATATCACGCCAGTCAAACCAGATATTTTCCTCATTTCCCAGTACCGGATCATCCTCTATTTCTTTTGCCTGCTGCAAAAGCGCTGCATGGCCGCCCACCGCTGCGATCATTTTTGCATCCACTTTTGGATGTTTCCAGCCAGTGAGCGTACCTTTTCTGTAATTTGCATTATCCACACTGTCGATGATCCAGTTGATCAAAGCATTCCCCTGCATTTTCACTCCTATAACCAACGGAATATCTCCGTTCCTTTTTTCTTAAGCCACATCAAAAGCAGCGTGCTCACTGCAAGAAATACAATTGTCAGAATCACAAGATACAAAGCCGCACCCATATGCCAGCCAACCGTAATATAAACACCGCCGATCACGAGCGAGAAAATCCCGCCGCCAAACATTTCGATCATGACACTGATGCTCTGTTTGATCGGTGCAAGTTCATTGGTCCATGTCAGATTCGGCATCTTAAGACCAAGCATCAGTCCGAACAAAGCCATAAAAAGCACAAACAAAATGGAAACGACTGTTCCAAGAAGCAACTCTAAAAATCCAGCTTGAAGAACTATGCACATACAGATGTCGCAGATAAGCACCGGAACTCCGGTGACCAGAATCTGCACCATAAGTTTTGCGCGCAGCGCATCCCACGGCTGAACCGGAAGCGACTGTGCAATCCATATGCTTTTTCCTTCCAGCGAAACAGACGGAACGACCATATCATTCATAGATGCAATCATACAGATGGCTGTCACAACAATGACAACCGGAACACCTCTTCCGCCACCGGCGCCAAAAATCTGCGTCATCATTTTTGCAAAAGCATCGCCTTTTACCACCAGCATAACGCCGAGAACCAGTAAAAATACCGAGCCAAGGCCACAGTTTAACATATAGGTAGGACTTGCCGTAAAACGCCCAAACTCCTTTGCCAGCATTGCCTGAAACATATTTTTAGATTTGATTTTCTTTTCCTTGTAGGCAACTCGTGTTGTCTTTCCGCTTGCGGTCACAATCGAAAGAAAGCTTCTCGATAACAGCCAGAAGGTAAGCGCACAAATTCCAAAGATAACGGCTGCGCACGCAATGATTGCCAGCACATCGCCCTCTCCCACGCGACCGAACAGATAGAGCGGATATACCGAAGCTTTCACTTTCTTTCCATAAGCCTCTGCGTGAAGAAGGATGGACTGAATCACGTTCTGCGCCTTGTAAAACACAAAGTAGTATGCTGCAAAAAATACCAGTGAAACAAACACGGTAAGAAAACTCTTATTTTTCAGTTTCATACTGATTTTTGCGACGCACCAGCCCAGTGCACATGATAAAATCAGCACGATTACAGATACCAATAGCACAAGTAAAATGCACCCGATCACTGCTGCAAATGTAACCGGTACAACACCCCAGTAAACAATGACTGCCGGTACAATCACCACTGCCGAATACATCAGCCCAAGCAGATATACACTGGCAAGCCTCGATGCCAGAATGCTCCGCACCGGAATCGGAAGTGACAAAAGCAGGTCGTTATCTTTTGACATATACAGTCCCGAATATGTATTAAACACACTGCCGAACGCACCGAGCGCAATCGCGATCAGACTCATCATCAAAAAATACAGCCAGCTCATATGCAGCATGGCAAACGGCCCACAGAGCGTCACTGATAAATAAGTAAACATTCCCCCTAAAATTCCGACCATGATCACCAGATACAGAAGGATGAACATCACTGTCGACATCGTGGAACGCTTTTTGTTCTTCTTTGCATCATAGAAATATCCGCGGAAAATTTCCGTCATCTGTTTCTTTAAAAGTGTTCCAAACATTATTCACCCTCCAATTCCAGAAATACTTCTTCGAGGCTGTCATCACCCTTTACTTCTTCCATGGTGCCGGAACGAATCAACTTTCCACCTTTGATGATTGCGACCTTATCGCAAAGTTTCTCTGCGACCTCAAGCACATGGGTAGAGAAGAAAATAGCGCCACCATTGTCGCAGACTTCCCGCATCATTCCCTTTAACAGGTGGGATGCTTTCGGGTCCAGACCGACAAATGGCTCATCCATAATGATCAGTTTCGGATCATGCATCCATGCGGCAATGATCGCAAGTTTCTGTTTCATTCCATGCGAATATGCCGCAATCGGCTGTCCCAAATCGTTCGTAAGTTCAAACAGCTCCGCATATTTTCGGATGCGTTCCTGGCGGGTGTTTTCATCCACTCCAAACACATCTGCAATAAAATTCAGATATTTGATTCCGGTCATAAAATCATACAGATCCGGATTATCCGGGATATAGGCAAATTTCTTTTTGCATACGAGCGGCTGCTCCCTGATGGAAATGCCATCGATTGTAATCTCTCCCGCATCAAACTGTAAAATGCCAACCACTGATTTCAGTGTCGTCGTCTTTCCAGCGCCATTGTGTCCGATGAATCCGTAGATTTCGCCCGGCTGAATGTGAAGCGAAAGATCGTCCACCGCTTTCTTGCCTCCGTATACTTTTGTCAAATGTTCAATTTTCAGCATAATCCAAACTCCTTATATTTTATTATTATCCCTATCTATTATTCTACTTTCGTACAGCAGGCAATTCCAAGACCATCCGGTCCAATATGACAGGATAATCCAAGTGATAAATTATCACACATGACATCGAGTCCCGGGAAATTTTCCTGGATCTGTGCGATCCATTCTCCGGTCACTTCCGCCGTCGAACTGGATGCTGCCATCAGATATACTTTTCCGGCTTCATAGGCATCTTTGAAATTCGTTGCAAATTCCTTTTTGATTGCGTCGATCATTGCCTTTCTTGCATTCTTGATACCGCGGCATTTCTGGTAGACATCCAGCTTTCCGACACCGAATTTCATGACCGGCTTAATGTTTAACACATCCGCTGCCACTGCTGCAACCGAACTGATACGCCCGCCTTTTTTCAGGTAACTTACCGTACTCAGTCCCACGTAAATAACCATGTTCTCCCGGTTGTCTTCGAGAATCTTTTTTATTTTTTCTGCGGAATATCCCTTGCCTGCCAGTTCCACAGCATCAAGCACCGAACGATGCATCGGTGTGGAAACACGACCATTATCTACGACAAAAACTTTTCCGGCATATGGCTCGTCCTGCGCCATCGCCTGCGCTGTCATACAGGAACCACTCAGACCGCTGCTGATCGGAATATAAACAAGTTCCTCATACTGTTCCAACATGGCATCCCACATCTTCATCACTTCTTCCGGTGATGGCTGGGAAGTCGACACATCGACGCCTTTGCGAAGCAGATCGTAAAACTCTTCCCTTGAAATATCCACGCCCTCGCGATACAACTTCTCGTCAATATAAAAAGGCATTGGCAATACACCAATCCCAAGTTCATCGGCCTCACTCTGCAAAATACCACTGTGGCTGTCTGTCATAATTCCTGTCTTTTTCATAAATTCTTCCTGTCCTCTGTTTTCTGATTGATTCCAAGTATCCCATTGATTTCTTGAAATAGTTACTATTTAGTATAACACATTCTCAACAAGAAATGAGTGGTCTACTTATAATTATATCCTTAAAATTATATAAACAAATGTTTTTCCTTCCATTGAAAAAATGTAAAAAGCAGACTATAATAGGAATACTGCCTGTTTTTCCAAAACTTGCAGTGACATTTTACACTTCAGAAAGAAAGGCAATTCATATGACAACGCAACAATCCAATCCGCTTGCAACGGACAAAATTTCAACACTGATTGCGCGTTTTTCCGTGCCGAGCATTATCGCAATGCTTGTGAGTGCGGTCTACAATATAGCGGATCAGCTTTTTATTGGAAATGCGGTCGGCACACTGGGAAACGCCGCAACCAATATTGCATTTCCACTTGCAATGATGTGCACCGGGCTCGGTCTCCTGTTTGGAATCGGTGGTGCTGCAGCATTTAACCTGCACATGGGTGCAAACAAAAAAGAGGAAGCTCCTTATTTTGTTGGAAATTCCATTATGATGCTTATGACAACCGGCGTCCTTCTGTTCCTTCTCACGGAGCTTTTTCTCACGCCACTGCTCATCGGCTTTGGTTCTCCGTCGAATGTTCTCCCGCTGGCCCGCCAGTACGTACGTGTCACAGCAATCGGATTTCCATTCCTGATCTTAACGATTGGAAGCGGACATCTCATTCGTGCAGATGGCAGTCCAAAAATGGCCATGTTCGTGAATATCTCCGGAGCCGTCATCAATATCGTATTGGATGCCGTGTTTGTTCTTATTTTCAAATGGGGCATGTATGGAGCGGCGGCTGCAACCGTGATTGGGCAGATTATTTCAACTATCATTGCTGTCTGCTATCTTCTGCATTACCGCACCGTAAAACTTGAAAGAAAGCATTTTATACCAAATATAACCTATTTAGGACAGATCTGTTCCCTTGGAATGGCATCCGCCATCAACCAGGTTGCGATGATGATCGTACAGATCACAATGAACAACCTTCTGAAAAAATATGGTGCACAATCCACATACGGCGATGCGATTCCGATTGCCTGCGCCGGTATTGTAATGAAGGTCAATCAGCTTTACTTCTCCGTGATCATCGGTTTATCCCAAGGAAGTCAGCCGATTCAAAGTTTCAACTACGGAGCTAGACAATATAAGCGCGTAAAGGATTCCTACCGTATGGCAATCACAGTCGGTGCGATTGTTTCCATCACATCCTTCCTGTTATTCCAGATTTATCCACGGGAAATTCTTCGACTGTTTGGAAACGGAACGAAAGAATACTTTGATTTTGGAATTCGCTATTTCCGCGTTTTCCTGCTGTTTACCTGGCTAAACTTTATGCAGCCAATTTCGTCGACCTTCTTCAGTTCGATTGGAAAAGCTTACAAGGGAACTTTCCTGTCCCTGACGAGACAGATTCTGTTTCTGCTTCCGCTGCTGCTGATCTTCCCACATTTCTTTGGAATCATGGGAGTGTTATATGCCAGCCCGGTAGCCGATTTACTTTCCTTTGCCGTCGGACTCGGAATGGTGATCCAGGAGTTCCGCTACATCAACCGGCTGGAACTCGAGGCATCTGCATCCTAACGCAGAATTATTGTGTAAAATTACCATTTATAATTACAAATTAAAATCAAATATTTTTAACAAAAAAAAGCGGAACCCGTGCTTAAACCTGCACGGTTCCGCTTTTTATTTCATCTTATTCTATCTTCTTTTTCATATTTCGATGATCTGTTTATTATTTCTCTTCTGCACCGATATGTGTTCTCAATTTGTTCTTGATCTCATTGTCGATCTTTTCTACGAACTCATCCAATGGGAGTACGGTTGTATCTTTCTCTCCATGCAGACGGAAGGAAACGGTACGATCTTCTTTCTCATTGAAGCCGACAACCAGAAGATAAGGAACTTTCTGCACCTGGCCTTCACGCATACGATAGCCAAGCTTCTCGGATCTGTCGTCTAACTCTACACGGACATTCTTCTCTTCCAATGCATTGCAGATTTCCTGTGCATATGCAGTCAGTTCTTCGTTGTCTGTCTTAACCGGCATGACACGAACCTGAACAGGTGCAAGCCATGTTGGAAGATTTCCCTTTGTCTCCTCAAGGATATATGCCATGAAACGATCCAAAGATCCGAGGATTGCACGATGCAGTACAACCGGTGTCTGCTTTTCTCCGTTGCTGTCAATGTAAGACAGGTTGAACTTAGCAGGCAGACAGAAGTCAAGCTGGCAGGTAGATAATGTAATCTCATTACCGACAGCAGGCTGTACATTTACGTCCAGCTTTGGTCCGTAGAAAGCTGCTTCTCCGATTTCTTCTGTGTATTCAATGCCAATGTCATTCATTACGTTACGAAGTGCATCCTCTGCCTTGTTCCACATCTCATCGTCATCGTGGTATTTCTCTTTGTTCTCCGGATCACGAAGAGACAGTACACAACGGTAATTGGTAATTCCAAAATCCTTATATGTGCTGAAAATCAAATCCACAACCTTTTTAAATTCATCCTCGATCTGCTCCGGTGTCACAAACAGATGCGCATCATTCTGACAGAAATGTCTTCCTCGCTCGATTCCCTTTAATGTTCCGCTGGACTCATAACGGAAATCATGTGCGATCTCACCGATACGGATTGGAAGATCCTTATAGGAATGTCTTCTGTTTGCGTAGATCATCATATGGTGCGGACAGTTCATTGGACGAAGTACAAAGGATTCTCCCTCCATCTCCATCGGTGGAAACATGTTCTCTTTATAGTGATCCCAGTGTCCGGATGTTTTATAGAGATTTACGGTACCAACACAAGGTGTCATAACATGGAGATAACCAAGCTTTCTCTCTTTGTCTTTGATATATTTTTCCAGTTCCTGCCAGATTGTATATCCCTTTGGAAGGAACATTGGAAGTCCACGGCCAACCAGATCATCAACCATGAACAGGTTCATGTCTTTACCAATCTTTCTGTGGTCTCTTTCCTTTGCCTCCTCAAGCAGCTTCAGATGTGCCTCAAGTTCTTCCGGTGTCGGGAAACATACACCATAAATTCTCTGCAATACTTTGTTCTTGCTGTCACCCTTCCAATATGCGCCGGAATGACGGATCAGTTTAAAGTTTCTACAAAGCTTTACATTATCTACGTGCGGTCCACGGCACAGATCTGTGAAATCTCCCTGATCATAAACAGTGATGTTGCCATCTTGCAAATCCGAAATCAAATCCAACTTGTACTCATCATCTTTGAACATTTCCATTGCTTCTGCCTTGGAAACCTCACGACGGATAATCTTCTTTCCGGATTTTGCCACTTTCTTCATTTCTTTTTCAATCTTTTCGATATCCTCGTCACGGATCACATCATCCCCGAGATCTATGTCATAATAAAATCCTTCGGCAACAACCGGTCCTACCCAGAACTTTGCCTGTGGATACAAATGCTTGATTGCCTGTGCCATCAAATGTGCACAAGAATGATTCAATGTGTTTAACTGTTCGTCTTCTTTAAAGTTTACCATAATTTTATTGACTCCTTTTTCTATAATCTTTTGCTGTGTAGAGAATTCCAAAGGAAATTCCTATACAGTAAAAAACACCCTCAGGTACTTTCATACCTAAGGGTGCATAATTTACACGGTTCCACCTTATGTTTCTCTCCGGAGTGTTCTATAAAAACTCCTTACAGCTTTAACGCAGCTACACGGTAACGCTTGATTGATTTCACGTACAGCTCAAGAATGGTCTTCATGCAATCTTTCCATAAGTGACTTCCACCATCTGTCACTCTCTCTGCGAAGTCCAATTACACTACTTTTTCTTTCATCGCTTTTGTTTATTTCGTTTGCATTGTACCACGATATTTCATGTAATACAATAGGATTATTTTTATTTTTCCAAATTGAACTTGCTGATCAGGTCATTCATGGTCACAGCCTGTGCTGATAACTCTTCACTGGTTGCGGAAGTTTCTTCTGCATTTGCAGAGTTGGACTGAACGACTTCGGAAATCTGATTGATTCCCTGCTCTGCCTGTTCCATTGCCTTTGCCTGCTCATCTGCGATTTCACTCAGTTCCTGAGAAGAAGCAGCTACGGACTTCATACCATTGATAACTTTCTCGATAGAAACGCTTACGCGCTCTGCTGCCTCATTACCTTCGTTGGTAACTTCGATTGCTCCCTCTATCAGCTCACGGGTATCAACAGCGGCCTTTGCGCTCTGCTCAGAAAGGCTTCGGATCTGATCTGCAACGACAGCAAATCCCTTACCGGCTTCTCCTGCTCTGGCAGCCTCGATTGCGGCATTTAAAGAAAGAAGGTTGGTCTGGCTTGCAATATCTTCGATTTCAGAAATAATATTTTCAATCTGTTTAGATGTCTCATTGATACGGGCAATGACATCAACCATTCCCTGCATCTCTGTGTGACTGTTGTCAGCTTCTTTTGCATATTCCTGTGCAATGCGATATGTTTCATTCAGCTTCTCAGATGTCTTTTCCACACCTTCCGTAATATCTGCGAATGTAGCCTGCAGCTCCTCAATGGAAGCAGACTGATCCATAGCGCCCTCTGCCATCTCCTGTGCTGCTTGTGCCAGGTTGTTGGAACCTGCTGCAACAAGAGAAGATACATCATTAATCTGGCTCATAACATCGTTCATCTGGTGCTTCATCCGGCTCATTGCCATAAGAAGTCCTACAAAATCTCCAGCATACTTATCTTTTACTTGTGAAGTAATCGTGTAATCACCTTCTGCCATCTTGCCAAGCAATGTATCAGAGTCTGAAATAATCGTGCGTAAATCATCTGCCATGTTACCGGCAACATGAATCATATCTGCGATTTCGTCATTCGAATCGGTTGTCGGGAACTCGGATTCCAGATCACCCTTTGCAAATGTCTCCAAACGTTTCTTCAGAGACTCCAACGGATCTGAAATTCCTTTGGCAACTTCTGTTCCGATCTTCATGGAAATAATGTATGCAACAACAATGATTATAACAACAAGCGCGATTACGATAATTGATATAATACTCAGGGTATTACTTAAAGAATCTCCCTCTGTAACTTTTTTGTCCATAAGGGATGCCATCCCCTTGTAGATCTCGTCATATGCAGGAGCCAGTTCATCAGCAGCTCTATCTTCTGCCTGTTTCTGTACCTCTGGATCGGTAGCATTCATTCCCAAATTCTTAATTTCTTCATCAATGCTCCAGTATTCTTCCAGCTTACTGTCAATATCATTGTAGATAGAGGATTCTGCTTTTGTCTTTATCGTACTTTTTACATCTTTCCAATACTTTTCAAATGATTCTTTCTTGGTATCGTGATTCTCAGACAATGTAGCTAATACATCCTTATCTGTATAACCAATCAGACCACGCGTACAGCTTCTTGTCTCTGTAAATGTAACTACCGCTTTTCCGATATCACCCTGGGAAAATCCGTAATACTTCAACGCACTGGAATACTGTACAGACAGCACAACCAGAATAATCGTTGCAATGATACCGGATACTGCTGCCAACAACGTTGTAAAACGGAATCCTTTCTTTAACCTGCTCTGAATATTGAGCATCTTCCATGACTTTTTACTTTCTTTCAAATCGAACTCCTCCTATGTTAAATTTTGCCCTAGTCCTGTTACTTTAGTCTTATTTACCATTATATACCTTTACAAAAAATGTACAAGTCCATTTGTGTTTTTTATGCAAAATTATCCATTCTTTCGATATTTCTGCCCTTCCAATTGATTTCATCCGAAACAAATGCTACCATAATATATGTTATGAAAACAGTAAACAGGGAGGGTTAAGATGAAAAAATTGAAAAAACAACTCATGGCGTGCATTCTGACCGCAGCGATGGTCGTATGCACATTCGCAACTGTAACTCCTGCAAACGCAGCTACACTGACTGCGGAGCAGTACATTACCAAGATGGGAAAAGCAATGAAAACTGCGAAATCCTATGAACTGAAACAGACATCCAAAATGACCGGTTCTATAATGGGACAGAACACAGACGCAACCGAAACACAAAAACAGATTTATTTCAAAAAACCTTTGAAACTCAAAACTGTAACAACCTCAAAGTCTTCTGGAAAAACCGAAAAAACAGTAACTTACACGAAAAAGGCCTCCAATGGTAAATATTATACCTATCAGGTTCTGAACGGAAAATCCTATTCTAAGATTGAGGTTCCGGATTTCAGTTCCCAACTCCTTGGCTGGGATTCCAGCTGCTATGATTCCGCTGAAATCGTAAAAGACAATGTCAAAGTAAACGGAATCAATACAGTACAGATTTCTGCACAGATCAAAGGTGATGTTCTCAATGAGGCCTTCGACAAATTTGGAATGGGCGATTTATTTTCTTCATCCAATATTGATTTTTCCAAAATAAAACCAATCAAAGCCACGATCTGGATTGATAAAAAGACATACCGTCCGGTAAAAATCAAGGAAGACAGCAAAGACTTTATCAATGATTATATAGAAGTCCTTTATGCATCCTTCGGACTGAGCGGATATAGCGGATCTTATTCCGTCTTTACCACCACGACGACATTTTCAAAATTCAATAAAGCAACCAACTTTACTATTCCAAAGAATTTCAAATAAAACAAAAGCCCCGAATCTTACTTTTCTCGTAAGATTCGGGGTATTTTTATTTTATTTCCTGTATCTCGCCTGCCTGCACAACAATCTGATAACTCTTTCCTGTCTTCAATTGCTTATACATCTGGCTGCTGACCTCATAAGTCTTTGTCTTCTTTCCACGCTGGAACTTCACATAATATGTACTCGTTTTCTCTCCATAGCGCTCTGTGTCTTTTAAGTTTTCTTCCTTGTAATATAATTCTACATCACCATGTTCCTTTGCATGCAGCGTCCGGTCTTTCTTCCACCGCCATATGTAATAATAATACTTCGTGTCATACACCGGCTCATCTACATAATTCGGAACTTCCCGCGTATGGGTGACATAATCGTAATCAGGAACAGACTTCGTACTGTGATGGAATGTTCCATCCCCATTATCCTCATAAACATCTTCATCATGATAACCGACAATCTCATAAGTCTCATATGTCTCTGTCTTCGTGCCATCCTGGACCTGCCGGTACGTTCGTATTTCCGTAGCTTTCTTATCCAGCTCGGCATCACTTGGCAGCGACCAGTCGGATTCATAACACCTCGTGTTCTTCTCTACTTCAACACTTGACTCCCAGTACTTATCCTTTACCATTCCATTGTAAGTCTTCGGTGTCAGCATCCACACCAGACCTGTAATAAGTAAAGCAACCGCTATCAGACCAACAATCCAGCCCTTGAATTTCTTATTCTTCTTTGGTGCATCTGCAGGTTTTTGTGGTTGTGGCTTCGGCTTCGGTGGTTCCGGTTTCGGCTCCTCCTTCTTTGTCGATGCCTCCTTCTCCTTTTGAATGTCAAAGTAACTCTTTGTGGTCTTCTCCGCTCCACAAGACGTGCAGGAAGTACTCAAAGCCGAATTGTATGCCCCGCAGAATTCGCACATCCAGTCTGCGCCTTTACCCTTCTTCTTTTCTTCCTCTTCCGTCAGCCGGACATCCGCACCGTCCATGTAAAACTTGACGTCTTTTCCTCGCGGGGCTCCACAGTTCGGGCAGTCCCGCAACGTTCCCTTAATCTTCTTTGTCTGACATACCGGGCAGTCCCAGTATCCCATCACATCGTATTCTTTTTCGTTTGCCATAAACTCCTCATTTCACGCATCCAACATATGCAGTATAAATCTTTTCTTACTATTTAAGTTAATTATACTTTGAAATATGCAGAAACTACAATAGTATTTTTGCACGAAATATCCCTATCAAATACAGAATTTATGAACCAACTCGGTGTCAGCTCCGCAACCTTTGCAAAGCTCTCCAGCAACCAACCAGTTACTATGGAAGTGCTTGAAAAAATCTGCAACATCCTTGGCTGTTCCCTGGACAATATTGTTTCCTTCGATCCGGACGTAAAATCTCCAGCCAGATGGAGCGAAGTTGACAAAACAATGACATATATTATCAAACTTTACTATATTATAAACCTCAAAGACGAAGGCACAGAAGCTGCAAACGCATGTGACATTGAATATCTCTATGGTTACAGCTACCCATTCCATATGACCACTGGCGGTCTTAACACCTGGGAACTCTCCCATTTCCATGATTTTAAAGACATTATCGAAGTTAATGGATATTGTATCGGAACCACTCTCCTGAATATCCTCAAACATTTAGAAAAAAACCCTGTATTAAGTGAAATCCTCGAAAAAAATGATATCACCTTAAAATGTAATGGATGTGCAGATGACATTAAGGATAATATCGGTCTGTTACCTTTCTTTTACAGACTTCCACAATATCGTCCTGCATATCTGCTTGAAGCCTCCAACTATGCAAGCCATCTGATCAGCTGTGTCCGTCCACAAATCAGTATCAATAATATGACCATGCAATGCGAAAGCTTTGTATCCGAAAACATACAAGGACTTTTATTAAAGCATGTCGCAAAAGATCCGGTCCACATTCTTTATCTGCACAACTTTTTAAAGAAGATTTATCGCAATGCTTCCATCCATGATCTTGCAAGATTAGGTAATTTTGAAGTACTCTCCTACCTTCATAAGCCAACCCTGAGTGATAACGGATTAGACTTTGAAATAAACACAAAAAAAGAGCCAAAAAATGGTGAAACAACTGCGGAATCATTAACCATCACTTTGAATCACAATATTTTTGAAGGCAGATACGGAATGCTTCTTCGCATTTGCAATACACATAATTGCTTTTTTGAGCACCTTGAAATGGTAAATGTGGGAAAAGATGATTATACCTATCTTCTTCCACTTCAGGAAAATGTAAGTGCCGTGGAAATACGATTATACAAGACCAATGAAAGTGCGGCGAAAACAAATCTCATTGCAACGGAAAACGCAACCCTCATAAGAAGTATCGAGATTTCTATGCATTTAGAAGAACAACGCTTCACCCTTGAAGATTCCTGGACTCAAAAAATGAAAAAACAAACAAAAGCTAAAGATACATCATTATCACAAGGGATCTTCTCCTCCAGCAATACTTTTTCAATTGGAGAAAACGCAAACGAATTATGGTATCAAAACGAGACCATGGTTTCAAAAACCTGCAGTTGTATTATAAATCCAAATGTGCAAAACAACGAAGGTATATTTTTTGAAAAAGGCAATGATGAACATCGCCGTTTCTTAAACTGGTTAGGAGACACTTTGTCAAAACATCCATGTTATGAAATAATCATTATTGACCCATACATCAATGATACTGCCCTTGGAAAAATCATCCGAAATATTCAAAGTCCACATGTTGCCTATACCATTTTCACAAATGATGACAAAGAGCGCATCGCTTCTATAAAAAAACTCGAAAAGCCAAAAGAAATATTGGGTCTAAGTGAGCTGAATGTATATGTCCTGCCAGCCGATACCCTGCACGACCGATACGTCATTCTTCGTTGTAAAGATACACCAATACCAAAGGTTTACAGCATGACAAACTCTTTAGATAACGAGGCTCAAAAGCACAGTTCGCTTATTGTGTCTTTGAATAATCGTCTATGCCTTGCAGTGGGCGAATATTATTGTAAATTAATTACTGAACTACAAAAAAAACAATAATGTGACGAATGTTTTTGAAATAGAAAAGACAGCCGATCCTAACATAAACCAGAAAAACAACACTTCCCAATTTGCAGAAGAAAAAGCATTTCAACCAATCGCAACTGTAGAAGAATATATTGCATTATGCGATAACGATCTTCCTAATGCGTTAGAACAACTGGCATATATCAGACCAGGGAAACTATATAACGACTGCATCGCTCATATCCATGAGCTTGACAATATTGAAGACAAACTTGCAACTATTTTGGAACAATACCACAACGCTCCATACAAAAATGCAATCCGGCTATCGCAAAGAGACCGCTACGAAGAAAGACAGATCTTAAGCATTGCGCAGCTGCTCACAAAGCAAATGGATTTTAAGCTTTCACTTATCGATTCTGCTGATAGCTTTATAAATTGTTATTTTGACTATCGTTTTTTTAATGAAAGCCAGACCATTAAGTCTGCAGTCGAATTGCTCTGTCAAATAACACCTGCCAAAGCAATTGATTGTTTAAACGGACTTTATCAAAGTTTGCTATCAGATGACAACAGAGTTCCACAGCCTTCCAATACCCAAAGGCTTGCTGCAATGCTCATCACCAATCTGACAGATTTATTATATGTTTCGAAGAATAATAAAGCACTTGCGAAAGCAATGCTCGAATGTGACGTACCATTTCTCCGGGCAATTGTCATCGCTTATCTGTGCAGGGACTTTGCAACCTCAAAAAAAATCAACGTTCCAGACATTCTTAAAAATCTTTGTTCAAATTTATCTGTTAAAGAACAATTACTAACTTTAATCTATGCGATTAAAGAATTGCAACTCCGGTATCTCAGGAAAAAAGAGCTTTACGAAGAAACACAGAAACAAATTGATGATGTCATAGAGGTCTTTGTAACTATAATTGAAGAATCCAAAATCTCAGATATGATTGGCAATGATGATCTGTTCAAAATATTGTATGTACTTTCTTTGCGAAATGTAGAAGATGTATGTAAAATATACGACACACTTGTGAAACGCAAAGTCATAACCAACACGATTGCTGGCAAAGGTCTTATTGATCTTGTTACAGAGCCATATAAAAACGGGGTAGAAAATGAAAAATCATTTTATGACCAAATTAAAACACTCAAAAATAGCCTCACTGTTCTCAGCTATATTCACGAACTTGATGCAGGCTCATTTAAGGCGGTTATGAAACGATTTAAAAATTACGAATTTGAATTCACCAAACCTTTGTACTCTGCAACACTCAAAGAACAAAATTATGATCTTTGGAAAAATCATATGGATTACCTTGGCTGTCTGGTTTATATCGAGCTCTGGGCACAGAAAAACTACCAACACAAAATTAGTAAAGCAGTTAATGAGTATAAAATGATTTCATCAAATTACTCAAAGATATTAATGAAATATTCAGATGTATATCCGGCGATTGTGAATGAATTTGACTCCAAACTGATATAAAATAAAATTACTCAGTTTGGAGGTTTACACAAACTTTGGAATGCTCTCGAAAAATGGACTGGTCACCGGCAGGACTGGGGACAGATTCATTCCCAGCTGGAAATTTATTTTGAAGAACGCCTGATTGGACGCAACCTGTAAAAACAGCTTGTTTTAGGCAGGTTGAAAGTTACGCGTTTTTATAGTCTCCAATCTCATATGAATAATCC
>ERZ1026854.212-NODE-212-length-43231-cov-5.965675_pt1 | contig 43231 bp, 33 predicted proteins | sample MGYA00380157_ERZ1026854 | MGnify/ENA primary metagenome ERZ1026854 (study PRJEB33269, sample SAMEA4719793) | human gut metagenome | biome: human-associated habitat; feature: organic feature; material: feces | place: Cameroon | collected 2013-10 ... | reverse complement strand
AACCGGAATTGTCAGAACAGTGTGCATCTGTGGCAGCAAAGGAGGCTTCGGTCAGTGGTCTTCATGTGACATTTGCACCCATGACAGATCTGGTCAGAGATGCAAGGTGGGGACGTGTCATGGAATCAACAGGAGAAGATCCTTACCTGAACAGTTTATTCTGTGCATCAATGGTGCGTGGCTTTCAGGGAAGCAGCTTAAAAGATAATTATGCAATCGCAGCATGTGTCAAACATTTTGCAGGATATGGTGCACCGACTGCGGGAAGAGATTATAATACGGTAGAACTTTCAGAACATACATTTAGAGAGTTTTATCTGCCGTCGTATCAGGCGGGAATCGATGCAGGTGCAGCTCTTGTCATGACATCTTTTAATACAGTCAACGGAATTCCGGCAACCGGAAATAAAAAGTTGATGCGGGACATTTTGAGAGAGCAGATGAAGTTCGATGGTGTACTTATATCAGACTGGGCAGCCATCGAAGAGATCATTTACCACGGATATTGTGCAGACAGAGAAGAAGCAGCAATGCGCGCAGTGGAAGCAGGTGTAGATATTGATATGATGACAGGTATTTACTGTGAAAATCTGTGTCAGATGGTCAGGGATGGAAAAATAAAAGAAGAACTTATAGATGAGGCATGTCTTCGTATCCTGCGGCTTAAAAATAATCTGGGTCTCTTTGAGAATCCATATAAAGATGCAGATCAGAAAAAAGAAAAGGAATACATTTTATGTGAGGAACACCGGAATCTGGCGAGGGAAGCTGCAAGAAAATCTTTTGTTTTGTTGAAAAACGAGGAACATATCCTGCCTTTAAGTCAAGAGAAAAAGATAGCCTTTATTGGTCCATATGTAGATAACAGAAATTTACTTGGAGCCTGGTCATTTATAGGAGATGCCAAGGATGTTATGACTCTGCATGAGGCAGTACAGGAACAGTACACTTTAGAAAACAGTACATTTTGCCAGGGGTCGCCAATGTTAGGGGCGGATATATGTCTGGAAGGATTTGGAGAACAGCAGCAGCAATCTTATACGCAGGAGCAGGAGAATCATATGCTGCAAGAGGCAGTACAGGCAGCAAAAGAGGCAGATATGGTTGTACTTGCAATAGGAGAAGACCGTTTACAGTCGGGAGAAGCAACCAGTAACGCAAATATCAGAATCCCTAAGGTACAGGAAGCATTGCTTGATAGAATTACGGAAGTCAATCAAAATATTGTAGTGGTTTTATTTTCAGGACGGCCGTTAGACATACGTGAAATAAACAAAAAGGCAAAAGCTATCCTTCAGGTGTGGCTGCCTGGAACAGAAGGGGCGCGGGCAATTGTGGACACTTTATTTGGAAAGTATAATCCAAGTGGGAAACTGCCTATGAGCTTTCCATATTGTGTAGGACAGGTACCAGTACATTATAATGAATATTCAACAGGACGCCCACATATAGAAGGCAAAGATAAAGACAGATTCCGCTCGAAATATCTGGATATTCCAAATGAGCCATTGTATCCATTTGGATATGGCCTGAGTTACACAACATTTGAGGTATCAGATATTCATTTAGATCGGACATGGATGGATACATCGGGACAGATTGAAGCGGAGGTGACTGTAAAAAATACAGGAAACTGCACGGGAACAGAAACCCTGCAGCTTTATATCCATGATATTGCGGCTTCTGTAGTGCGTCCGGTCAAAGAATTGAAAGATTTTAAGAAGGTTACGCTTTTGCCTGGAGAGGAAAAAAAGGTAGTCTTTACCATAACAGAACAGGAACTGCGTTTTTTGACAGAGGATGGAATCTATGCGAGCGAAGCAGGAGAATTTGAAATATTTATCGGAAAAGACAGTTTGACAGGTAATAAAGCTTCATTTGTATTGAAAAAATGATCTGCATAAGTCTGAGATTTTTCATGATACTCTAAATAGAATGTCATCGGTTATGATACAGCATTTATGTGAAGAAATTTAAGAGCCCGGCTTCGAAAAAGTCGGGCTCTTGGTATAAAATGAATGTATGATCAATGGAATCTCCGGAGTGAGCTTTACCTGGCAAAGCTGATACTGCACTCACGGAAAAAGGATGTGAGATGGCAGATAAAGTTATTGAGATATTTGAGATGACAGATGGTATAATGAAAAGCGGCATGAGTGAAAAGGAGAGAAATGCAATGGGTTATTTAATTTCAGAGACAACAAAAGAAGAGCGGGAGAAAATCGTTGCGGAATCATTAGGAAATATTGATGCAGCCTGCGATGGCTGCATGTCCGGACTCGTGGAAATGTACCAGGATTACATCGACGGGAAAAAAGAACTGCGTGAGATCAATATGGAGTTCAATGCCCGCTATGTGAAAAGTGAGGATATGCCTGGAAGAGAAGGCTGCGGGTATCAGGGAAGATAAGGAGGAAAATCAAATGAGTTTCGTAAAAGGAATCCATCATGTATGTTTGAAATGCAGCAGTGAAAAGGAGTATGAGGAGGTCATCCATTTTTACAGGGATGTACTGGGACTTTCCGTGGCACGCACATGGACGGAAGGAATCATGTTTGAGACAGGAGCAGGACTGATTGAGGTTTTTAATAATGCAGGGTCACCACTGCCACAGGGGGCGATCCGCCATTTTGCGCTGGCGACTGATGATGTGGATGCGTGTGTGAAAGCTGTGAGAGATGCCGGATATGAGGTATTTATTGAACCAAAAGATATTGAGATCCAGTCAAACCCGGGTTTTCCGGCACGAATTGCATTTTGCAAGGGACCGCTGGGGGAAGATATTGAGTTTTTTCAGGAGAAATAAAAATAATAAAAAAATGAAGGAAGAGTTGACACACTCATATTGTGGTATGTTAACTCTTTTTTGTAAAAAATTTTCAATGACAGAAGATGAATTCCTAAAAGCAGCCGGATTTGAAAAAAGGAGAGTGGGGGCGGCTTTGGCAGCAGATGTTGAAAATTAAAGTCAACTAAAATTTACGAAAAACCAGTTATCAAACCCACCAGGACATGGTATAATGGTAAAAATGTACTAGTTATGTGCAGGAGCAAAAGGGGGAGCGTAAGTTATGACATTTGCGATTGAATGGCTGGCACTTCACATATTTGGTGTCCTTGTGGCTTTTGCTTTACTGGTGATCGTTTTCCGGAAAGAAGATACAAACTATAAAGGGGAGCTTATTTTAACGATTGCCTGTTGTCTGGTGACACTTGTGGCAAAAAGCATTTACATTGTGGGCGGTCAGAAAGAAACTATGGTCGTGATCGGAAAAATGGAATACCTGGGAAAATGTTTTGGTAATTTCTGTGCTCTCATGTTTATGATACGCTGGAAAAATATAAAAATCCCTCAGTGGGCGATTCATCTGCTTCTTGTGGTAAACATGGGATTTTATGTTATGATCGCAACCGTTGATTATCATCATCTATACTATAAAGATTACTGGCTGGCTCCTTCGAAGGCAAACCTGAACGGATATACGTTGGAAATCTCTCCAGCACCAATGTACTATGTCTATATGGCTTTCTTACTGGCAGAAATCATGACCACGATCGGCATCATCATCTCTTCCTACTGCTCTCAGAGAAGTATGCCCAATAAAGGAAAAATCCATTTCCTTATGATCGCAGCGATGCTTTCACCAATGCTCCTGTTGTCTCTGCGCATTTTAAAAATTCTAAAAGGAGATGATCCAACACCTCTTGGAATTCTGTTGTCCTGTATCTTTATGAGCATTGCCGTTGTAAAATACGGCTTGTTTGATCCTGTTAAAAATGCAAAAAATTATATTATTGATAATCTGAAAGAAGCTGTCATTGTAACAGATGCGGATCACCGTTTCCTTTTTTTAAATTCGATGGCGGATAAAATTATTACTTCTATAAATAAGGAACAGGGATATTGCACGGATGATAAGATATATGCATTTATTCAGGGCAGTCAGGATTTTTTTGACTGGAAAGACCGGCATTATCAGGTGGAAGAAACAGTGTTAAAGGACAATGAACTGATACAGGGATATATGATGACGATTGTTGATGTGACAAAGATCATAGAGCAGAACCATCTGATGAAGCGTCTTGTATTACAGACGGAAGATGCCAACCGTGCCAAAACCAACTTCGTTTCGAATATGTCACATGAGATACGTACGCCGATGAACTCTATTGTGGGAATTACAGAGATTTTACTGCGTTCCCGGCATTCACCGAAGGAGCAGGAATATCTGTTGAATATTCAGAGTTCCGGGCGTGTGCTTCTTACAATCATCAATGATGTGCTGGATTGTTCAAAGATGGAAGCCGGTAAAATGCAGCTGTTTGATGAACCGTATGATACATGTTCATTGTTTCATGATCTGAGGATCAGTATGGAAAACAGGATCGGACATTCCGGTCTGGAACTGATCTATGATATTGATCAGGATATTCCATGTAAGCTGAAAGGGGATATGGGGCGTATCCGTCAGGTCATCATAAACCTGGTGAATAACGCCATTAAATATACAGAGAAAGGCAGCGTCCGCTTTTCCGTGCATGTCAGACAGAAAAATACGGATAAAGTAATGCTTTATTATGAGGTGGCAGATACCGGAATCGGAATCCGCAAGGAAGATCAGAAAATTCTGTTCGATGCGTTTCAACGCGTGGAGATGGACAGAAACCGTTATGTGGAAGGAACCGGACTGGGCTTGACAATTTCCCAGAATTTAGTCAATATGATGGGAGGGGTTATCGAAGTAGAAAGTGAATACGGAAAGGGAAGTAGGTTTTTCTTTACGATAGAACAGACAATCATTGATCCGACGCCTGTTTCTGCGGTAAATTATAATGGGCAGAAAGATAATGTGACGGAAAAAGAAGCGGAATGTCTGTTTATTGCCCCGGAGGCACACATTTTACTTGTGGATGATAACGAATTGAATCTTGTGGTGGCAAAAGAACTGCTAAAACCTCTCCGGATGCAGATCGATACGGCAGAAAATGGACTGCAGGCAGTAAAAATGGTCAGGGGCAGCCAGTATGATCTGGTGCTGATGGATCACATGATGCCGGTTATGGATGGAATAGAAGCTGCAAAAGCTATTCGTGCACTGCCGGAGGACAAGTATCAGAATCTTCCAATCATCGCACTCACTGCGAATGCAATGGTAGATGCCAGAAAGGAATTCCTGAATGCAGGAATGAATGGTTTCGTTGCAAAACCAATTGATTTTACACGGATTTGTAACCAGCTGAAACTGTGGCTGCCAAAAGATCTTGTGCGTGATGTCCCGAAGGAGGAGGCAAAGAAGCTTCTTACAGATGATCTCTCTGACCGTGAGATACAACCGGAAAATCCGCAGACGGAATTTTCATTTGGGGAGGGAGTAAAGCACTGTGGTTCGAAAGCAGCACTTATGAAAACAATCCGGATTTTTTACCGCACGATCGACAGTAAGGCAAATAAGATCGAACAGTGCCTGAAAGAAGGGCTGATCAGTGACTATGTCATTGAAGTACATGCGCTAAAAAGTTCCGCACTTCTGATCGGTGCAGTACCGTTGTCGGAGGCGGCAAAGGAACTTGAAAGTTATGGGAAACAGGGAAAGACAGAGGTGCTAGAGGAAAAGACACCGGAGGTGCTTGCCATGTACCGTGATTTTAAGAATATATTGAAACCTTATGCAGATAAGGAGGAAGCAGCTAAACAAGAGGCTTCAGATGGAGAGTGGATCCAGGCATTACAGCAGATTCATCAATGCATAGAACAATTTGATCTTGATGGGGTGGACCGGATTATGGAAAAACTTGAAGAATATCAGGCCCCGGAATGCCTCAGGGAATCTATGGATCAGCTGCGTGTGTATGTGGCGGATGTATCCATGGAAGAGATCATGAAGCTGACAGATACCATGACGAAGTTATTACAGGACTAAAGGAGGTATATTATGCCTGAGGACAAAAGAGAATTTCTCATTTTGATGGAAGAACAGAGTTATCTGATGAAGTCATTTGAGAGTACGTTTGAAAAAGAAAATGTGAAAGCAAAAGTAGTAAGCATTGCAATGGCGACTACACTTACCACGAAAGAGCAGCCACAGGGTTATCTGATCTGCACAAGTGCCGAACTTCTAAAAAAGGCGGTTGGAATCAAAGTGATCGTCGATCATGCGATTAAGCATAAAACACCTGTGTTTGTCATGGGAAATGTGGAAGAACTTGAAAAATTGTGGGAAACACTTCCAAAACAGATGTTTACAGACATTTTTATAAGACCGATCAATGTGGTGGAGATGGTGGAAAACATCAAAAAGCAGGTTGATGAATATTATAAAATGAAGAAAAAAACTATTTTGGCGGTGGATGATTCCGGAGTGATCCTTCGAACCATCAAAACACTTCTGGAGGATAAATATCAGGTCATTCCTGTTAATTCCAGCGAGATGGCGATCAAATATCTCGCCTTAAATATTCCCGATCTGATTTTATTAGACTATGAAATGCCAATCGTGGATGGTAAACAGTTCATGCAGATGATTCGAGAAGATACGGAATTCCAGAATATACCGATCTTTTTTCTTACCGGAAAAAATGATGCCCAGACGGTCATGGAAGTCATGTCGTTAAAGCCGGACGGTTATCTTTTAAAGAGTATGGATGCGCAAAAACTGCATGCAGCGATCGATGATTTCTTTAAAAAACAGACAAAATAAAAACCGGAGAACGGAAGGTAATATACAGAGTATGGATATGTGTGGTACCCCTTAAGCAGAAAAGGCAAATACCCCAGACTGCTTAGGGGGTATTTTGTGTATACAAAAAATTCAGTGAATGAGAAATCAAAGAAAAAACTAAGAAAAGTTTAATCTTCACAAAATTGACAAATCTGTATGTAATGATAGAATAACTTTGTTGAAAAAGAGACGATAAAAGATGGAAATATGAGGAAATTATGAAGATAAAGTTATATTTTGAAAAAGAGAATCTGATCCGGCTTGCAGTGGCAATGGTGTTTGCGGCAGTGTTATTTGCGGTGATAAGGTTTCCGATATGGGTGCTGCTCGGATTTGGTGTACTTTATTTTGGGATCAAAAGTCTAAAGATTGAATTAAATAAAAAGCTGTCGTGGCTGTGGAGTGCAATCATGCTTGGAACCGGTGGCATTTTTACGGCGTACCATATCCAATATCTGTTACTGGATACAGAACTGAGAGCAAAAATATCCGACAATAAAATGCTTTTGAATGTGCTGTGCTGTCTGGTAGTTTTTCTGGCCATTCAGATATTTACGAATAATACGGGACTGACCTGCCTGATCTCACATATCGTGTTGTTATCGCTTGCCGGGATCAACTATTTTGTGTATCTGTTTCGTGGAAATGAGTTTATTTTCAGCGATTTAAAATCTATCCAGACGGGACTTTCCGTAGCAGGGAATTATGAATTTGTTCTGGATGCAAGGGCGGGGTATGTCATACTTCTTTCCACGCTGTATGTTGCATTTATCCGTAAATTACACGTATCCTTTAAGAAAAGGATTCCGATGTCGATCGTGTGCATTTCACTTGCCGTGCTGTGTTGTGTATACATTGGAAAACATACGCAGGGTGTTGTGACAGAGACCTGGGAACAAAAAGGAAGTTACAGAAACGGTTATATTTTAAATTTTGTGCTAAGCATCCGCGACTGCTTTATTGCGGAACCGGAGGGGTATTCGAAAGAGGCAGTGCAGGAACTGGAGGATCAGTATAGCAAAGAGACGGGTACCGATTCCGGAGAGACAGGGAAGAAGCCGACGATTATAGTGGTTATGAGTGAATCTTATGCGGATCTTGGTGTGGTGGGTAATTTCTCAACGAATATCGAACTGACACCGTTTTACGATTCACTGGAAGACAATACGATCAAAGGGCATGCACTTTCTTCCGTATTTGGTGCTAAAACGCCAAACTCCGAGTGGGAATTTTTGACGGGAAATTCCATGGCATTTCTGCCGAGCGGTTCTGTTGTATATCAGCAGTATATCACGGATACACCGACTTCTCTGGTGTCAAATCTGAAAAATATTGGTTATACCTGCGTGGCAATGCATCCTTATTATGATACCGGATGGAGCCGTAATATTGTATATCCGAATATGGGATTTGATGAGACACATTTTATCGATGATTTTGACCAGACAAAGATTTTGCGTGACTATATTACAGATCAGGAACTGTACGAAAAAATCGTTGACCGTTATGAGAGTAAAAAATCCAACGAGGATTTGTTCATTATGAGTATTTCCATGCAGAATCACGGCGGTTATACGGAGAAATATGATAATTTTGATGAAAAGGCGCGTATGCTTGGTATCAATTATCCGGATGTGAACCAATACCTGTCGCTGATCCACGAGAGTGATTCGGCATTAGAGTATCTGATATCTTATTTTGAGAAAGTGGATGATCCGGTCGAGATCGTATTTTTTGGAGATCATCAGCCAAGTTTGTCATCCAGTTTTTATCCGTATCTGAATGGAAAAGGATTAGGAGGACTGACGCTGTCGGAACTGGAAAATCTTTATACGGTACCGTTTTTTATCTGGACGAATTATGACAGCGATAAGGAAAGTGTGGAATTGACGAGCCTTAATTATTTGTCAACGCTGGCATTAGAGCGTGCGGGCATCGCGCTTCCGGCATACAATCAGTTTTTAGCCGATATGATGGAAGAAATTCCGGCGATCAATTCCAGAGGATTTTATTCAAAATCACTGGGCAGGTTTTTCCATGTGGAAGATGCGACCGGTGAGGATGCAAAATGGCTGAAAAATTATGAAATACTGCAGTATAATAATATGTTTGATAAGAAAAATAAGAGTGAACTGTTTTTTCCTTACTTAAATCAATAGAATGTTCGCGGGTGTGCATTCTATTGTATAGATGATTCTGGGAGCAAATAGTAGTTAAACCACGATATAAGGAGGAAAATGATAAGAGTTATGGAAGCGGTAGTTTTAGGAAGTACAGGGATTAAAGTAAATAAGAATGGATTCGGTGCATTGCCGATCCAGAGAGTCAGTACGGAGGATGCGGTAAAACTGGCAAGAAAAGCGTATGAGGCGGGCATTACGTTTTTTGATACGGCACGGTTTTACACGGACAGCGAGGAAAAGTTAGGTGAGGCATTCGACGGAATGCGTGAAAAAGTATATATTGCTACTAAAACGGCAGCTAACAATGCGGACGAATTCTGGGAACAGCTTGGCATTTCCCTACATAATTTAAGGACGGATTACATTGATATTTATCAGTTCCATAATCCTTCGTTCTGTCCAAAGCCGGGAGATGGAACAGGACTTTATGAGACGATGCTTGAGGCAAAAGCACAGGGAAAGATCCGCCATATCGGTATCACAAACCACAGACTTGCGGTTGCCGAGGAGGCGATTGAATCCGGACTGTATGAGACACTTCAGTTTCCGTTCTGTTATCTGGCATCGGATAGGGATATTGCTCTTGTAGAAAAATGTAAAAAAGCAAATATGGGATTTATCGCAATGAAAGCACTCTCCGGTGGACTGATCACAAACTCGGCGGCAGCCTATGCATTTGAGGCACAGTATGAAAATGTGCTGCCAATCTGGGGTGTGCAGAGAGAAAAAGAGTTGGACGAATTTATTTTTTATATTGATAATCCACCAACTATGACGGATGAGATCCGTGCGCTGATCGAGCGGGATAGAAAAGAACTGGCAGGGGATTTCTGCCGTGGATGCGGTTATTGTATGCCGTGTCCGGCAGGTATCGAGATCAATAACTGTGCGCGAATGTCGCTTTTACTGCGCCGTTCTCCGTCAGCTTTGCAGCTCACACCTGAGGTTCAGGCGAAAATGAAAAAGATCGAAAACTGTCTGCATTGTAATAAATGTAAGAGTAAATGCCCGTATGGACTCGACACGCCGGCACTTCTTGTAAAGAATTACGAAGATTACAAGAAAGTACTTGCGGGAACCGTGAGTGTCAATTAGAAAGATGAGGGCAGTGTGAAAAATAAGCTGCCTGGAAGTGAGGATCATTATGAAAAAATATGAAACAGTTGTTTTTGACTTGGATGGAACTTTATTAAATACGTTAGAGGATTTAGCGGATGCCACAAACTATGCGCTGCGCACAATGCAGATGCCGGAGCGCACGATTGAGGAAGTACGTGTATTTGTTGGGAATGGTGTGCGCCGTCTGATGGAACTTTCTGTTCCGGGCGGATTTGACAATCCGAAATTCGAGGAAACATTTGCTGTTTTTAAAAAATATTATGGAGAGCACTGTAACGATAAAACAAGAGCTTATGACGGTGTTGTTCCACTGCTTCGTGAATTGAAGGAGAAAGGCTATGCGCTTGCAATCGTTTCGAATAAGATTGATTTTGCTGTCAAAGAATTAAACGAGATTTATTTCGAAGGTATCGTGCAGGCTGCAATCGGAGAGCGCGAAGGTGTGGCGAGAAAACCGGCACCGGATATGGTGCGCACGGCGCTTGCAGAACTTGGAAAACCGGCAGATACGGCAATCTATATCGGTGACTCAGATGTGGATGTCATGACAGCAAAAAATTCAGGACTGCCATGTATCTCAGTTCTTTGGGGATTTCGTGATAAGGAATTCCTGATCGGACATGGGGCAACAAATTTTGCGGAGAAGCCGGAAGATATCGTAAAGTTTTTAGAGCAGTAGATGTGGGCAGATTCGTATATCTATAAAAAGAAAGGGGATTCAGTGTGAAAAGAAGAAATATTATATTGATCGTGACGCTGTCGCTGTCACTCACGTTTGTGGCAGGCTGCGGTGAAAATAAAAACACCGGTGCGGCAGGCACTACACAGCAGGAAACAAATGAAGATACCGTACAGAGCGAACCGGAGACAGAAGCGGCGCAGACTTCGGAAAGTTCACAGCAGGACGAAGCAGAGGGAACAGAAGCCGTTGACGCGACAGAGGAAGGGCAGGAAGCACAGTCTGATTACCAGATAGAGATGGTAAGTTACAAAAAGACGGATCTGATCGATATTTCTTATCCGAAGATCACAGGCTGGAGTAACACTGAAAAGCAGGAGGAATGGAACACTTACTTTGAAAATACGGCAAAAGAAGCTGCCGGGGAAATGGCGGGAGATACGGAAGATGTAAATCCTGGTGCAAATGATTCCGTGGTGCTCACATATACTGTGCAGGAACAGACGAAGGATATGCTTTCTATTACCTGTCAGAGTTATTATGATTATGAAGGAGCAGCGCATCCTTCCGCAGCCCTTACTTCTGTTAATATTAACATGAAGACCGGCGAAAAAATGACATTTTCTGATTTCGCAGATCCAGATGAGACGGCAAAAATTTTATTTGCCGGGAAAGAGGATGGAGGCAGCGCGCAGGGGTATACAGTACTGGATGCAGATGGAAATCCTTCTGCAGAAATCACGATGAAGGATATTTTGGAATTTAATTTTATCTGGATGGAACCGACAGAGGAATCACTTGCAGCAAGTCTTGCTCATTTTGATGGCGATCCGGAGGATTATGGAACAGATGAAACAACCGGAGAATCTTATGTGCATGATGGAAAAGTATATGTGATCTTTTATGTCAGTCATGCAATGGGAGATTATGCAGTGGTAAGACTGGATTAGACGGAAGCGGGCGCTGGATGCAGAAGCATTTGACGTCCGTTTTGTCATATCTTTTGACACTCACATCATATCATGTTAAAATACATAGAACCTATGAGAAAACTAGGAATTAATGGAAAAATATAGTTTTTATAAAAAGGCAGTAAGAAGAAGGATTGTTATGCAGTCAGTACAGGAAAAATATAAAAATTTACAGGAATATTTAAAATCATTGGGCAGTGTTGCCGTTGCATTTTCCAGCGGAGTGGATTCTACATTTCTGCTTGCCGCTGCCAAAGAATCACTTGGTGCAGATCATGTGATCGCAGTTACCGCATCCTCCTGTTCTTTTCCGAAAAGGGAGTTAGAGGAGGCAAAACAGTTTTGCAAGGAACAGGGAATCAGACATATCGTGTGCAAGTCAGAAGAACTTGATATCGAGGGATTCCGGCAGAATCCGAAGAACCGCTGTTACCTTTGCAAGCATGAGCTGTTTGAAAAAATACTTGAAATCGCAAATGAATATCAGATCAATGCCGTAGCAGAGGGTTCGAATATGGATGATAACGGCGATTATCGTCCGGGACTTGTAGCCGTAGCAGAACTTGGAATCAAAAGTCCGCTCAGAGAGGCCTTACTGAATAAAAAAGAGATCCGCACACTTTCCAAAGAAATGGGATTGCCGACATGGGACAAGCAGTCATTTGCGTGCCTTTCCTCCCGGTTTGTTTATGGAGAGACGATCTCTGAAGAAAAACTTGGTATGGTAGATAAGGCAGAACAGTTATTGCTTGATCTGGGATTTCATCAGGTGCGCGTAAGAATCCATGGGGATATTGCGCGTATTGAAGTGCTGCCGGATGAGATTGAGAGACTGGTTTCCGGGGAAAACCGGGAAAAGATTTATTCTTACCTGAAACAACTGGGATTTTCCTATGTGACACTTGATCTTGGTGGATACCGTATGGGAAGTATGAATGAGACACTTGATATCGCAGAAAAATAATCCATACATTAGTAATAAAAAATAATGTATTGTTGAGAAAACAGACAGGTAATTTAACGTAGTTATTTAGGAATCAATCATATACTACATCAGGAAACAGAATAGTGAAATAGCAATAGAGATAACAGGAGATATACAGGATATGTTAAATCAATTTTCGAGAACCCAGTTATTACTTGGGGCGGATAATATGGAACGGCTTGCCAATGCGAAAGTTGCGGTCTTTGGGATCGGCGGAGTTGGCGGCTATGTTGTGGAGGCACTTGTAAGAAGCGGAGTCGGATCTTTTGTGATCGTGGATGACGACAAGGTCTGCCTGACCAATATCAACCGTCAGATCATTGCAACCAGAAAGACAGTTGGAAAATATAAAGTTGATGTGATGACAGAGCGCATCTTAGAGATCAATCCGGATGCGAAGGTGGAAGCAAGAAAATGTTTTTATCTGCCGGAAAATGCACATGAGTTTGATTTTTCCGAATATGATTATGTCGTGGATGCAGTAGACACAGTTACAGCCAAATTAGAGATCATCATGCGGGCAAAAGAGTGTAACGTACCGGTGATCAGCTGTATGGGAGCCGGCAATAAATTAGATCCGACCAAATTTGAAGTAGCAGATATTTATAAGACGACAGTCTGTCCGCTTGCCCGTGTCATGCGCCGTGAGTTAAAAAAACGTGGCGTCAAAAAGTTAAAAGTTGTATATTCTAAGGAACAGCCGACAAGACCGATCGAAGATATGAGTATCAGCTGCCGTTCACATTGTGTCTGCCCGCCTGGAACAGTCCATAAATGTACAGAACGCCGTGATATTCCGGGAAGTATCGCATTTGTACCGTCTGTGGCAGGTCTGATCCTTGCAGGGGAAGTTATAAAAGACCTTACAAAATAATTCTTACAAAAATATTTAAAATATTGATGCAGGGAACATGAGGAAGATTAAAAAAGTTATGGGTGAAATACATGAAAAGGTATTTCGCCTATTTTTTTTGTGTGTGAATTTGCCTGTTTTTAGAAAAAAATAGACAAAAACAGAATATAATAAAAGAATTAGTACAAAAGTACAAAATGTATAACATAATACTTGCATTTTGTAATGTAATGTGCTAAAGTGTTATCAGCGTAAAGGGGCGCAGAGGAAAAGAGCCATCTTTGCGCATTTTTATTAAGGAGGAAAATCCTCTCCTCGTCAGAGGACTCGGATTTTTGCTTCGCAAAAACAAGGAGGATTACTATTATGAAAAAAACCAAAGCAGTTTTGGCTATGTTGATGGCCGGAACAATGATGCTTGGTCTTGCAGGCTGTGGCGGGAACAGTTCTTCTGCAACACAGGGAACAACTACAGGCACAGAGACAGGCAGTGCAGCAGGCGATGCTGCAGGAACAGATGTCGCAGCAAGCGCATCAGACATGAATGTTATGCTTGAGACTCCGGTCGAGTCACTCGATCCGCAGCAGGCTACCGACGGAACATCTTTTGAGGTAATCGCTGATTACACCGACGGACTGATGCAGATGGATGCGGACGGACAGGCAGTTCCGGCAATCGCAGAGAGTTATGATTTATCAGATGACGGTCTGACCTATACATTCCATCTTCGTACCGATGCAAAATGGAGCAACGGCACACCGGTTACCGCAGCAGATTTCGTATTCGGATGGCAGAGAGCCGTTGACCCGGATGTTGCATCTGAGTATGCATATATGTTAAGTGATATCGGTCAGATTAAAAATGCGGCAGAGATCATTGCAGGTGAGAAAGACAAGAGCGAACTTGGTGTAACGGCAGTAGATGATAACACACTTCAGGTTGAGTTAAATGTACCTGTCAGCTACTTTACATCTCTGATGTATTTCCCGACTTTCTATCCGGTAAATGAGGAATTCTTCAATTCCTGTGGAGATACATTTGCAACAAGTCCTGAGACAGTATTATCAAACGGTGCATTTGTATTAGATTCTTATCAGCCGGCAGCAACTGCATTCCATTTAACAAAAAATGCAGACTACTATGATACAGACAGAGTAAAACTTTCCGGATTAAACTATCAGGTAATCCAGGATTCACAGCAGGCATTAATGAACTACCAGACAGGCGCACTGGATACAACATTAGTAAACGGTGAGCAGGTTGATCAGGTAAAAGATGATCCTGAATTCACAACTGTTGGTGCTGGTTACTTATGGTATGTCAGCCCGAATATGAATTCTGTTCCTGAACTGGCAAACTTAAATATCCGTCTTGCAATGACAATGGCAATCGACCGTGATTCCATTACAGGAGATGTATTAAAAGATGGTTCTGCTTCTACCTATACAGCAGTTCCGATGCAGTTCGCAGCAGGTCCGGATGGATCTGATTTCTCTGAAGATCAGACAAAATTCTCAGATGTATGTGCTTATGATACTGCAAAAGCAGCAGATTACTGGGCAAAAGGTTTAGAGGAGCTTGGCGAATCTGAGATTACTTTAGACATGGTAGTAGATGCAGATGATGCACCTCAGAAAGTAGCACAGGTATTAAAAGAGCAGTGGGAGACAACTCTTCCAGGTCTGACTGTAAACCTGGTTGTTGAGCCAAAGAAACAGCGTGTAGAAGACATGCAGAACGGTAACTTCCAGTTAGGATTAACACGTTGGGGACCGGACTATGCAGATCCTATGACATATCTTGGAATGTGGGTAACAGACAACTCTAACAACTACGGTCTGTGGAGCAACGCAGATTACGATGCAATCATTGACGAGTGCACAACTGGTGATCTTTGCACAGATGCAGAGGGACGTTGGGCAAGACTCTACGATGCAGAAAAGATCGTTATGGACGAAGCAGTTATTTATCCACTTTACACACAGTGTAATGCAGAAATGCTTTCTTCTAAGGTAACAGGCGTTGAGTATCATCCGGTAGCTATCAACCGTGTATACAAAGATGTTGTAAAGACCGAATAGAAAAAAGTATTAAAACAGTCATAATCCTGTTTTACAGGAAAATGAATATAGCCGCACTAAAGTGCTAACTTTGGTGCGGCATTTCATCATATTGCTCACGCTATAGGAAATGAGGCAGGTATTTCCTATGTCGTGAACGGAAAACTAAAGGAGGAAAATCCTCTGCTCCTGCAAAGGCAGTCGCATTTTCCTTCGGAAAACAAGGAGGATTAGAACGTGAAAAAATATGCACTTAAGAGAATTTTTACGTCTCTGTTTACGTTGCTTGCAATTTTGCTCGTTCTGTTTATTTTAATGCAGCTGATGCCGGGTTCTCCATTCAACGATGAAAAGTTAAATGCAGACCAGAGAGCAGCACTGTATACGAAATATGGACTGGATCAGCCATTGCCGGTACAGTTTGTGAAATATGTAGGCAATATGTTAAAAGGAGATCTTGGCGTAAGTTACAATATCTCAAAAAATACACCAATTTCCCAGTTGATAAAAACAAGACTTCCGATCTCCATCAGTATCGGAGGATATGCGGTGTTAATTGGTGCCGTGGTCGGGCTTCTGCTAGGGCTTCTTGCGGCGTTAAAGCATGATACGATATGGGATTCACTGGCAACGATCATTTCGGTTATCGGTGTGTCGGTACCGTCGTATGTATTTGCGCTGGCACTCAGCTATAACTTTGGTTTTAAATTAGGATGGTTCCCGATGCTGTTTTCGGAGAGCGATATCTTCGGATCAAGTGTGCTGCCAAGTGTATCACTTTCCATGTTTACGATGGCGTCGATCGCACGTTTTACACGAAGTGAAATGCTTGAGGTGCTCGGCAGCGATTATATGCTGCTTGCAGAGAGTAAGGGAATTTCCGGCTCTGCGCTGATTTTTAAACATGCACTGCGAAATGCGCTGATTCCGATCATTACGGTGCTTGCACCACTGATCGTCGATCTGATGACCGGTTCTCTGGTTGTTGAAAAAATATTTGCAATACCGGGTGTCGGAAGTCTTCTGGTAAATGCGATTCAGTCGAACGACTACAACGTGGTTATCGCATTAAGCTTTATTTATTCTGCAATGTACATTGCCATCATGCTTGTGGTAGATATCCTTTACGGAATTATTGACCCGAGAATTCGTCTGGCAAAGAAAGGAGACTGATATGGTGTCACAGGAAAATACCATGAATGTGGGAAATGATGCTGCCGGCTACATACCGGTCGAGGCGGATTTTAAATTTAAACATACGGATGGCGAACTTGCGTTAGATGATAACTTTGCAGCACAGAGTTTCTGGAAAGACGTATTGATCCGCTATTTCAAAAAAATCAGTGCAGTGATCGGTCTGATCCTGATCATTATCATTACGGTATTTGCAATTATTGGCCCGGGAATGAATGATTTCAGTTACTCCGAACAGTCACTGACACAGAAAAACTTTGCACCGAGGGTAAAAGGTCTTGAAAAACTTGGCATCTTCGATGGCAGTGAGGGCATGAAAACAACGACCGGAACAAAAAAGATCAATTACTATGAAGAAAAAGGCTTAGATGATCTTTACTACTGGTTCGGAAGTGATAACTTCGGACGTGATATCTGGACACGTACCTGGTCCGGCGCACGCGTTTCCCTGATTATCGCCGTAGCAGCCGCTATCATCGATATGGTGATCGGTATGAGCTATGGACTGATCTCCGGATATTTTGGCGGGAAAGTCGATATGTTCATGCAGCGGTTTCTGGAGGTCGCGAACGGTATTCCGCGTCTTGTTATCGTAACTCTTTTATTATTAGTACTGCAGCCGGGTATGCTTACCATTATTTTTGCATTGATGCTGACAGAGTGGGTCGGCATGAGCCGTATCGCAAGAGCTGAGATGCTGAAATTAAAAGAGCAGGAATTTGTACTTGCATCACGGACACTTGGAGCAGGAAATTTCTTTATTATCTTTAAAGAAGTTCTGCCAAATATTATTGGACCGATCATTACACAGGTAATGTTCTCCATCCCGACAGCGATCTTTACCGAGGCGTTCTTAAGTTTCGTAGGTCTTGGTATTCCGGTGCCGCAGTGTTCACTTGGTTCACTGATCTCCGAAGGATTTAACAGTTTTACCACACATCCGTACCAGATCATTCCGCCGATCGTTGTAATGGCGCTTCTGATGTTAAGCTTTAACCTTGTAGCAGATGGTTTACGTGAAGCATTAGATCCGAAGCTGAAAGAAATGTAAGAAAGGGGATTCGTATATGTCAGAGACAAAAGAACAGATTTTAAAAATACGGGACCTGGATATTACGTTTCAGACGACTGCAGGAAGCGTGCACGCTATCCGTGGAGTCAATATTGACCTGATGAAGGGCGAGACAGTTGCGATCGTTGGTGAGTCCGGCTCCGGTAAATCCGTAACAATGAAAGCTGCCATGGGTATTTTGGCATCTAATGCGAAAGTAACAGGCGGTACCATAGAATTTTCCTATCATCATGCGGATGGAACGCCGCAGACGGTAGACATTTTAACAAAAGATAAAAAGTGGATCAGACGCCATATCAATGGAAAAAGAATTGCCATGGTATTCCAGGATCCGATGACAAGTCTTGATCCGACCATGACGATCGGAAAACAGATCATGGAAGGTATGATCTGGCATTTTAAGACACCGAAGAAAGAAGCCTGGGATAAGGCAGTAGAACTTTTAAAAGAGGTTGGCATCGAGGATGCGGAAAAACGTATGAAAAACTATCCGCATCAGCTCTCCGGTGGTATGAGACAGCGTGTGGTCATTGCCATCGCGCTTGCCTGTAACCCGGATCTTCTGATCTGTGATGAGCCGACGACTGCACTGGATGTTACGATTCAGGCAAAGATCATCGAGCTGATCCGCAGGGTACAGAAAGAGAGAGGCATTTCCGTTATTTACATCACACATGATCTTGGTGTAGTTGCCAAAGTGGCAGATTACGTCAATGTCATGTATGCCGGAAAAATCGTCGAGAAAGGTACGATCAATGAGATATTCTATGATCCGAAGCATCCGTATACATGGGGACTGCTCTCCGCAATGCCTGATCTTGATACCGCGGACGAGAGGCTTTACACGATCCCTGGTTCGCCGCCAAACCTGTTAAATGAGAAACCAGGCGATGCGTTTGCACCGCGTAACCAGTTTGCACTTGAGATCGACGACAAGGCAGACCCGCCAATGTTCCAGATCACAGATACGCATTATGCGGCAACCTGGCTGTTAGATCCGCGGGCACCGAAGGCAGAGATGCCGCTTGAATTAAAAGAGCGTATTGCGCGAATGAAGAAGGAGGCTAAGATCGATGACGGTGAATGAAAACAGTAAGCCTCTTCTTACCGTGAAAGGCTTGAAACAATATTTTAAGGTAAGTAATACATATACCGTGCATGCGGTAGAAAACGTAAGTTTCCAGATCTATCCGGGTGAGACATATGGTCTGGTGGGGGAATCCGGTTCCGGAAAATCAACGATCGGAAGAAGTATCATAAGACTATATGATCCGACTGCCGGGGAGATCAATTTTAACGGAATGGACATCAGCGGCAAGATCAATAAGGCAAACAGCCGGGCGCTGCGCACGCAGATGCAGATGATCTTTCAGGATCCGATGGCATCTTTAAATCCAAGAAAAAAGGTGCGCGACATCATTGGTGAGGGCTTAGATATCCATCACATGTACAAGACACGCGCGGAGCGTGAGGAAAAGATCAAAAATATTCTGGCAAAGGTTGGACTTGCGCCGGAACATGCGGGCCGTTATCCGCATCAGTTTTCCGGTGGACAAAGACAGCGTGTCGGAATTGCGAGAGCGCTGATCATGAACCCGAAACTGATCATTGCAGATGAGTGTATCTCGGCGCTGGATGTTTCCATTCAGGCACAGGTTGTAAACTTGATGAAGGATATCCAGCAGGAGACAGGAACCGCGTATCTGTTTATTGCACATGATCTTTCCATGGTTAAATATATTTCGGATCGCATCGGGGTACTCCATCTGGGACATCTCTTAGAGACCGGAACAACGGAAGAAATCTTTGAGAATCCAATTCACCCATATACGAAGAGCCTTCTTTCTGCGATACCTGCACCGAATCCGGTCGTGGAAAAAAATCGTGTGGCAATGAGCTACGATTACAAGACTTCCGGCATTGATTACAATAAGGGAACGGATCATCTGGTGTCCGGGACACATTATGTGAAATGTACGGATGAAGAATTTAAGAAATGGACAGAATAATATAGCAGGAAACCATCACAAACCGGGAGCCGGGGAGTGGTGGCTTCCTTTTTTGGTAAAAGTGCTGAATTTTTCGCGTGTGGTGTGCTGAATATTATGCGAAAAATAGAATGTGAAAAATTGAACCGAAACCGTATTGACTTTGAAAATGGATTTTGGTATATAAGAGTAAAAATTCAAAGAGAAAGGGAATAACAATCTATGTTGTCACAAAAGAGTACAATGAAAGACAAATTGGAAAATATGCGTTTGAAGGAAAGGATAAACTATGGCTACGGAAAAGTCATTATTATGATGTTGATTTCGGGTCTGTTTTCTATTGTGGTCATAGGTGTGTTATTTGCTAATCTGTTACATTATATAGATGATGTCAATGCTGCGGATCAGGCGGTAAAAATCTGCAGGATCAATGTGAATGCGTCAGCGAGAAATATCAGGGAAATGGCATTAAATAATGATGCATCTGCTTATGACAGTTATGAGCAGACTGTAAAAAAGCTGCTTACAGAAGTGGATTCGCAGCTGGAAATATTAAAGAAAACCAAAGTATTACCGGATGAGGAATATAATGAGTATGCATCTGCTCTTTCTGATTGGGCAAACATTGGTTATTCGATTATAGAAGAAATTAAAAATGGCGATAAGGAGAAAGCAATTGAAGAAATTCTTAATAATTGCACGCCTGCGTTAAATAAACTTGTGGAAATTGCCATAAGATTAGATGAGATCACAGATAAGGCAAGTGAGCAGTCTGCAAGAACTACAGGTATTTTTGCTGTTGCAGGTATTGTGTGTATTATTATTTGTCTGGTTTGTGCAGGGACACTGGCTAAGGTAACAAGTAAAAAGGTACTTGAAACAATTCTGGATCCGTTACGTGCAGTGGAAGACGTTGCAAGGGAACTGACAGAAGGAAATTTACACAGTGCGCTGGAATATCATTCGGAGGATGAGATTGGAAGACTGGCGCACAGTATGCGCAAATCAATTCGTATTTTGGGAACTTATGTAGATGATATTGATCGTGCAATGAAACTGTTTTCAGAAGGAAATTTTGATGTTCAGCCGGAAGTAGAGTGGAAGGGAGATTTTGTCGGTATTTTAAATTCTTTCATGGCATTTGAGAAGAGTATGGCAGAAACGATCAAAGGAATTCAAAATGTTTCGAGTGAGGTTTCAAGTGCAGCAGACCAGGTGGCATCGAGTTCCAATGATCTTGCAGATGGAGCTACGAATCAGGCAGCGGTTGTAGAAGAACTGACGGCTACAGTTGCCGGAGTTTCTGAACAGGTAGAAAAAAATTCAAAATCTGCAAAAGCAATCAGTGGAAGAGTGGATGAACTTGGAAATGCCATTTCAGACAGCAATGGTAAGATGCATGAAATGGTTGATTCTATGCATGAGATTAATGAGGCATCAAAAGAGATTGATAAGATTATTGCAACAATTAATGAAATTGCTTCCCAGACAAATCTGCTGGCATTGAATGCTTCTATTGAAGCGGCAAGGGCCGGAGAGGCTGGAAAAGGATTTGCAGTTGTAGCGAATCAGGTAAATTTATTAGCAGAACAGAGTGCCCAGGCGGCAAAAGAATCAGCATCACTGATCGAAACATCTGTGAATGCGGTAGAAAAAGGTATGATAATCGCAGAAGAGACTGCGGCACAGCTGGAGGAGGTAGCAGAGAACTCTAAGCAGATTACGGAAGAAGTTACACATATTGCGGATACATTAGAGACACAGACAACAGAAATCCAGCAGATTAATGAGGGAATTGAGCAGATCAATGATGTTGTGCAGACAAATTCTGCAACATCTGAGGAGTGTGCGGCTGCCAGTCAGGAGATGAGCAGTGAGGCAGAGAGTCTGCAGGGAATGATCCAGAAATTTAAAGTTCCGGAAATTTAAAATTTAACAGAATAAAAAATACTTCAACTATATTACATTAAATTATCACCTGTTTATTGCATGAAAGAGACAATCTATAGTATGATAGAGAAAGTACAAACTAAGGATGGAAAAGGTATATACTATGATAGTCTCGGTCATTGAAAAGATCTACGCATTTTTATGGGGAGATCTGATTACGATCCCTTTGCCGCAGGAAAGCAGCATAGGGATCTCTTTACTTGTAATTCTTCTGATTCCGACAGGAATCTATTTTACGATCCGCACAAGATTTTTGCCGGTCAGGCTTTTCCCGGATATGGTAAAAGCACTTATGGCAAAAAAAGAAACGAAGGACAGTCTTTCCACATTTCAGACGCTGATCGTCTCGACGGCTACCAGAGTCGGCATGGGAAATCTGGTAGGCGTTGTGGCGGCAATCTCGGCAGGCGGTGCCGGTGCTGTGTTCTGGATGTGGGTGACTGCGCTGATCGGTTCCTCGACCGCATTTGTGGAGGGGACGCTCGCACAGTTACACAAGGAGAAAGATCCTTTGTATGGCGGATATCGCGGAGGTCCCGCATATTATATCCATCATTTCTGTGAAGAAAAATTGAAAAAGAAGAAAAGGCATGTGCTGATCGCGGTACTTTTTGCAATTTCAGGACTGATCTGCTGGTGTGGCATCAGCCAGGTCATCAGCAATTCCGTGGCATCTTCCTTTGAAAATGCATTTGGCATCCCGCCACTCTACACAACGATCGTACTGGTTGCAATCGCGGCGGTGATCGTCCTTCGGAAAAATGCGACGGTAAAAGTGCTTGACGTGGTCGTGCCGGTTATGGCAGTCTGCTATTTTACGATCACGATATTTATTATTATAAAAAATATTGGCACCATCCCGGCGGTCTTTGGACGGATCTTCGAGGAGGCATTTGGACTCAGACAGGCAGTCTCCGGCGGATTCGGTGCCGTTCTTATGAACGGCATCAAGCGCGGACTGTTTTCAAACGAAGCCGGTTCCGGTTCCGCTCCATGCGCTGCCGCAGCAGCCGAATGTGAGACCCCGGTCAGTGCAGGACTGACACAGGCACTGGGCGTATTTGTCGACACCATCGTGATCTGCAGCTGCACAGCCATGATCATGCTCACTGCACCGGAAAATATCGTAGCAGGAAAAGAAGGCATGGATCTTCTCCAGTCCGCAATGCGCTATCACCTGGGTGAATTTGGCGTCATATTCATTGCAGTGACCTTGTTTTTATTTAGCTTTTCCACATTTTTAGGCATCCTCTTCTATGCCAGAAGCAACGTTGCCTACTTGTTTGGAGATAAATGGATCTTTCAGACCCTGTACAAGATCCTTGCACTGGTTATGCTGTTCATCGGCGGAATCGCTGCCTATACTTTCGTTTGGGATCTCGGCGACGTCGGAATCGGTTTGATGACTATCTTCAACACCGGAATATTGTATCTGCTTGGTGGTCAGGCACTTACTGCGCTAAAAGAATTTGAATCCACCAAATAAAAAATAAAATAGAAACGGAGCAATATAAAAATGAAAAGAGAATCCTTCAAATCCCGCCTTGGATTTTTACTTGTAAGTGCCGGCTGCGCCATCGGAATCGGAAATGTCTGGCGTTTTCCCTATGTGGCTGGACAAAACGGCGGCGGTATCTTCGTCCTGTTCTACCTGATCTTTTTGACAGCAATGGGACTTCCGGTGCTCACCATGGAACTTGCCGTGGGGCGCGCCAGCAGAAAAAGCGCCGTGTTAGGTTATAAAGCACTCGAAAAAGAAGGCAGCAAGTGGCATATTCATGGCTGGATCGCAATGTTTGGCTGCTATATGCTGATGATGTATTACACGACCGTATCAGGCTGGATGGTATCGTATTTCTTTAAATTTTTAAAAGGCGAATTCCAGACCGGCATGACTGCGGACAATACTGCGGCAGTATTTTCTAATCTGCTCGCAGATCCGGGACAGATGGCATTTTGGATGATTCTTACCGTGATACTGGGATTTCTTGTGTGCAGCAGGGGACTGCAGAACGGACTGGAAAAAATAAGCAAGATCATGATGAGTGCGCTGCTGATTCTGATCGTTGTTCTTGCGGTGCACAGTATTACACTGCAGGGCGCAGCAGAAGGCGTGAAGTTTTATCTTGTCCCGAATCTGGACACGGTTGCAGAGACAGGGCTTAAAAATGTGATCACGGCAGCCATGAATCAGGCTTTTTTCACACTGAGTCTTGGCGTTGCTGCAATGGAGATCTTCGGAAGTTATATGGGCAAAGATCACTCACTTGCCGGTGAGGGCGCAAGAATTTGCGGCCTTGACACCTTTGTAGCGATCATGTCTGGACTGATCATTTTCCCGGCATGTTTCAGCTATGGAGTGGAAGTGGATGCCGGACCAAGCCTGATTTTTATCACTCTGCCAAATGTGTTTGTCAATATGGCAGGCGGACGGATCTGGGGATGTCTGTTTTTCCTTTTCATGACCTTTGCAAGTTTTTCGACGGTCATGGCAGTGTTTGAAAATATCATGTCGTTTTGCATGGATATGTTTCACTGGAGCAGAAATAAAGCTGCACTCATCAACGGAGTCATTATCCTGATCGCAAGCCTTCCATGCGTACTGGGCTACAATATATGGAGCAGCCTGCATCTGATAGGCGGCCGAGATGTGTTAGACAGTGAGGATTTTATCGTCAGCAACCTGCTCCTTCCGATCGGTTCACTGATTTATCTGCTGTTTAGCGTAACAAAGTGGGGTTGGGGATTTGACAAATATATTGACGAGGCAAATACGGGAGATGGACTTAAAATCTCGAAAAAGTTAAAGCCGTATTTCCAGTTTATACTGCCGCTGCTGATCCTGTTTATCCTGATTCAGGGGCTTGTGTAAAAATGGAAAGCAATTAAGAGAAAAATAGTGAAAGAATAGTGAAAAATAGTGAAAAAAATAGTGTAAATTTAATGGAATAAATTACGGAAATGAAAGGGCAAAAATGATCAATCGCGACGACATGCTAGAACTCACCAGACGGATGACGCCCGCGCGGGCATCCATAGACCGGATCGCAGGCGCATATTTTGACGAAGAGGGATATGTGGATGGAACATTCAATACGCATTTCTTAAAATTGTCTGCATCCGAAAGAGCCAAAAACTTAGAACTTGCAAAGACGGTGCTGATCTCAAAAACCAATGAACAGTTAAAAGAATACAGGATTCCGGACGAAAAAAGAAAGCCGGGGAGTATCTGGCAGTTATTTGACGGAATCAAGGAGACAGGTCTGAAGGACGATGCATTCCCAGATCTTTTCTATGAGCTGCTTGGAGAGAAATATAAACCGGGATACCCGTATGCGTGTTTTTTGTTCCACGGGAGATACGATGTCCCGGTCAAAGGGACCGATAAGGCATGGCAGGAGGGCTCAGAGGAAGTGTACGAATATCTGATCTGTGCGGTCAGCCCGTTAGAGGGCGAGTATGAGCCGGGCGTGCCGGAGAGTGGATTTTTGTATCCGGCATTTAAGGATCACAGCACGGCGGGAGAGTATATCAATTTGTATGAGAAAGATGCCGGTCACAGTGAGAGTGTGTGGCAGAAGCTGTTGAAATAAGGTGATTGAAACCACACAGGATTGGGATAATGGCAGTTCACGGTTCAGAAAATGTGATATGATATTTTAAGGAAGAAAAATATGTTAGATATCTTAATCGTAGAGGATAACGAGGAAATCGGAAATTTATTATGTGATTTCCTGAGAAAAGAAAATTATATCGTCAGTGTTGCCACGACGGGGGAAAAGGCACTGGATCTGTTTGAACGGTATGGTGCGAAACTGCTGGTGCTTGATATCGGGCTGCCCGGAATGGACGGTTTTTTTGTCTGCTCAAAAATCCGCGAGAACTCTAATACACATATCCTGATCGCCAGCGCAAAGACAGATAAGGAAAGTACCTTAAAGGGACTGCAGCTTGGCGCGGATGATTATATCAGTAAGCCCTACGATATCGATATCCTGCTTGCGAAGATCAATGGAATTTTTAAAAGAAAATATGCCCGCGACGAGATTATAGAGGAAAATCTGAGATTAAATACGGTAACATGCGAGTTGTTCGTGGATGATGTGCGTGTGGATGTGACCGAAAAGGAATTTTATCTGTTGAAACTTTTAATCGAAAATAAGGGTACAACCTTAAAAAAGCAGTATATTTTTAACACGATCTGGGGTAGCGACAGCGAGTCCGAGATGCAGACACTCACGGTGCACATCAAATGGCTGCGCGGAAAGATTGAAAAAGATCCAAAGAAACCAACACACATTATTACCGTCTGGGGAACAGGATACCGATATGAATAAATATAAAAAATTTGCAGCATTTTTTCTTGGAATAGAAGTACTTCTTATTGCACTTGCAAATGTGATCTTTTTTTCAAGGACAGCGGAAGATGAGCCGGTCATTGAGCGGACACAGGAAAATGCAGAAACAATTTATAAGGTCATTTATACACAGACAGATAACGGCAGCATTATTTTTATGGACATAGTCTTAGGGATGATGTTTTTGTTGTCTGTTTTTTTATTGGTCTATCTTGGAAATAAGATCATAAAGCCGTTTCATGCGGTCGTGGAACTGCCGGAAGAACTGGCAAAGGGAAATTTATCCGTGCCGGTCAGGGAGGAAAAAAGTAAATTTTTCGGGCGGTTTTTGTGGGGGATGGATATGCTCCGGGATACGTTAGAGAGCAGTAAAAAAGCGGAACTGGATCTGCAGAGGGAAAAGAAAACATTTGTGTTATCGCTTTCACATGATATCAAGACACCGCTTGCGGCAATCCGGCTGTATACGAAAGCATTGTCAGAAGGACTTTACAGCACAGAGGAAAAAAGAAAAGACGCACTTAGCGGTATTGAGAAGAATGCAAAGGAAATTGAAGGATATATCAGTGAGATCATGGCATCGCAGAGAGAAGATTTTTTAAATCTGACAGTTACGATAAAGGAATTTTATCTTTCTAAGGCAGTAGAGGGTATCCGGACATATTATGCAGATAAATTTAAACATTTACATACGGAATTCGTGATAGCGGCGTATGAGGACTGCCTGCTTGCGGGAGATTTGGACCGGCTGGTCGAAGTCATGCAGAATGTGCTTGAAAATGCCATGAAGTATGGGGATGGAAGAAATATTACAATGACATTTTCTGAGGAAGAAGACTGCCGCCTGATCACGGTAAAGAATACGGGCTGTTTGTTAAAAGAAGAGGAACTGCCATATCTGTTTGATTCGTTTTACCGGGGAAGCAATGCCGGGACTAAAAGCGGCTCAGGACTGGGGCTTTATATCTGTAAACAGCTGATGCAAAAGATGGATGGTGAAATATTTGCCGAGACAGAAGATGGCAGATTTGCGGTAACGATTGTGGTCAGAAAATGCATTTAAGGATTATTTCATAATTTCTCCTGTAAGATGGGGACATCAAAACAAGAAAGAAAAATACAGGAGGATTTAAAATGTTTTTTCGGATTCTAAAAAAAGATTTTAAACGAAAAAAGACCATGAACGTGATCTTGTGGCTATTTGTGATCCTGGCGGCCATGTTTGTGGCGAGTGGGATCAATAATGTGGTCACGGTCATGAACGGAACAGATTATTATTTAGACAAAGCGGGCATCGGCGATTACGTTGTGATCACAATGGGCGAAAATTGTCTGGGGGCGCTTGATGAGGCACTGGAAAATGACGCAGTTGCAGATTACCGCATGGAAAATGTTGTCTGGGGAGAAAAATCAAATCTGAAGAGTCTGGATGGAAAAGAATTGGAGGCAAAAAATTCAGTTGTCTATCAGTCACTCGAAGACAGCAAACTTCATTTTTTTGATGCGGATGACCGTCAGATTACGGAACTTGCACCGGGGCATGCTTATGCGAGCGGCAAATTTATGGAAAAAAACGGACTGAAAGAGGGAGATCAGATCAGGATCACCAACAACAGTGTCAGCTTTACCGTAATTTTGGATGGAAAGGCAAAGGATGCACTGCTTGGCTCTGATATGATGGGAAATACAAGGTTTCTTTTGAGTGGGCAGGAAATTGATAAACTGCTTGCGGACGAAACGATACGCACTTATTCGCAGGGGCAGATCTGCTACATTGATACGGTGGACGAAGCAGGTGTTTCGGAACTGTCCTCTGTGCTGTCCGATGCATCCAATATTGCGTTTGACGGGTCAAGAGCAACAATCAAGATGTGCTATGTGATGGATATGATCGTAGCATTTGTCATTTTGATCTTAAGTATCTGCCTGATTTTAGTTGCATTTGTGGTACTTAAATTTTCTATTACATTTACGATTGAGGAAGAGTTTCGGGAAATTGGAGTTATGAAGGCAATCGGAATCGGCAATTTTAAGATACGCAGCCTTTATCTGGTAAAATATCTGATGCTCGCTGTGATAGGCGCAGCCGTGGGATTTGTGGCGAGCATTCCATTTTCAAAATTGTTGCTAAAATCGGTCAGCAGCAATATGGTGTTAGGAAACGATAACAGTATGACACTTTCCCTTGCGGGGGCGTTCATTGTGGTGGTCATCATCCTGCTTTTTGCATTCCGGTGTACGAAAGTTGTAAAAAAATCTTCGCCGATCGATGCGATACGCTCCGGTCAGACGGGTGAGCGTTATCAGAAAAAATCTGCATTACGTATCACAAAGAGTCATGGCAGTACCAGCTTCTTTTTAGCAGCGAATGATGTGTTATCGGCACCGAAACGGTTTGCAACGATCATTATTGCTTTTTTCGTTTGCGCACTGTTCGTACTGATTCTTGTAAATACGACAGCAACCATGAGAAGCGATTCTTTGGTAACGACTTTTGGAACACGCAGTGATCTCTATTTTACAGACCTGACAGTATCTATGGACAGTATGAACAGCCATGGCGGTGAGGTTGTGGAAAAGTACTTAAAGGAAAAGGAAGAATTGTTCAAAACGCATGGCATGCCGTGCAGCCTCTGTGTGGAAGCGCAGTATAAGTATAAGGTCACTGTAAAAGGAAATCCGTACATTCTCACCTGCCAGCAGGGAATCCATACAAAGGCGTCAGATTATGAATATATCAAAGGGCTTGCGCCGGAAAAGAAAAATGAGATTGCAATTACGCCTGCCATTGCAAAGCTGACCGGGGCCAAACTTGGAGATGTTGTGACGATCGATTTTGGCACAGAAAAAATGAATTGCATTGTGGTCGGTTATTTTCAGAGTATGAACCAGCTTGGTGAGATTATAAGACTTCATGAGGATGCACCGACGGATTTTTCAAATATATCGTCCATATTGTCCTATCAGATAAATTTTAGCGACCATCCCTCGCCGGAGGTAATCGAACAGAGAAAAGAAAAAATAAAGCAGCTTCTTGGCATTCAGGAAGTGATGAATGCTACAGAGTATTGCGATGACTGCATGGGTGTTGCGGATACAATGGAAGCAGTGCAGTTTTTTTTACTTGGAATTACACTGATTGTAGTAATACTGGTGTCTGTTTTAATGGAGCGCTCGTTTATCGCGGATGAGAGAAGTCAGATCGCTATTTTAAAAGCAATCGGCTTTGGAAATGGGAAAATTATAAAATGGCATGTATACCGCTTTGGGATCGTGACGCTTTTTGCAGTTGTTTTAGCGGCAGTATGTTCCATTCCGATGACACATCTTGTCATCAGTCCGGTTTTTGCAATGATGGGGGCAACGGAGGTCTCCTATGTGATCAATCCGCTGCAGGTATTTTTTATCTATCCGGGTATCATACTTGCCATGACGGTTTTAACGTCGGCTGGGATCACGATCATATATAGCAGAAAAATAAAGAGCAGAGACACAGCAAATATTGAATAAACAGGAAAATGGGATTTGAAAACAGGAGGAATAAATATGGCAGCATTACTTTGTGCAAAGGATCTTTGTAAAACATATGTGACAGAAAAAAGACAGAACAATATTTTAAAAAATGTAAATCTGACAATCAATGAAGGAGAAATGGTGGCGGTCATGGGACCATCAGGTTCCGGAAAATCTACATTGTTATATGCGATTTCAGGAATGGATCAGCCTACGAGCGGCCAGGTGATTTTTGAGGGAAAAGATATCACAAGGATGCAGGAAAAAGAATTGACAGCGCTCAGACTTGATGAAATGGGATTTATTTTCCAGCAGATGTATATGATGAAGAACCTTACTATTTTGGATAATATTTTGCTTCCGGCGATGGAAAGTAAAAAATCGGATCAGAGTAAAAAAGAAAAAAAGAAGAGGGGCGAAGAACTCATGCACAAACTTGGGATTATTGACATTGCCGATAACGATATCAATGAAGTGTCCGGCGGTCAGCTCCAGCGCGCCTGCATCTGCAGAAGTATGATGAATGCGCCAAAACTGTTATTTGCAGATGAGCCGACTGGAGCGTTAAATGGAACTGCTTCTAACGAGGTTATGGATGAACTTGTAAAATTAAATGACGAGGGAACCACGATTGTTATGGTGACGCATGATGCAAAGGTTGCAGCAAGGTGTGAAAGAGTACTCTTTATTGTCGATGGCAATATCAAAGGAGAGTACCAAAAGCCACAGGAAAAAATTTCTGCAAAAGAACAGGAGCGGGCATTGAACAACTGGCTGCTGGATCTGGGATGGTAAAGTCACAATTTGGAATATTGATTTGCAAAAAGGACCGGTATGCAAATTTTTAAAATAACTTCTGGATTACTCATGGAGTGGATGTTTCAGGAAAAATCCGCCCCACATCAGAATGATCGTTACCACCCAGAAAATTGGGAAAATGATAAATAGAATTTCTGGTGAAGGTGTCCGGGAAAATACAGTAAAGATCCATGCAATCCGAAGCAGACAGGTGCCGATCACGGTCAGAACGGCTGGAAGCGTGGAATGGCCTGTTCCGCGCTTCCAGCCGGAACTTCGTAAAATCCGCAGATCGGTTCAAAGAGAAGAATCCGCATGATGCGGACACATGCAGACGAGCAAAGCGGAGACTGCCGTTGAAATATCGGTTGCGATGGCAACGCCAGCCACACCAAGATGGCAGACAATCACGAAAAACAGGTTTAAGAGCACGTTGATGATACCGGAGACTGTTAAAGCAGCAAAAGGACGGCTGCTGTCGCCTTTTGCCCGCAGTATGGCGGAGCCAAAATCATAGAGCATCAGAAACGGATACCAGGCAGGGGCTGTTTTGTTCCGTTGTACGAAAATAAGAAAAGCTAAGATTTTCTAATTTACTCCCAAAGTCACAAAAGCAGTCTCGACTTTGTGCAATTTGCCAGTCTTTATGTTGTGAATGCACTATTTGACCTCAACATCATCTGATACGAAAACGAATTTTCCGGTATCAAAATGGATTTTGGTGTGCTAAGATATAAAAAAATAAAAAAAGAAAGTGAATGGAAAATGGAATTAGACATCATTGGTCTGCTTGGTGCATGCTCTTATGCACTCGACTGTGTCGAAGCGGAATTGACCCATGTTGCGACAAAACATGGAAAAAGAGTTGCATATATGAGCGTATGCACAGCACAAAAAATGGGAATTACAGGAGATGCCTTACAGGATCTTGCGGCATGTTCGCTGCTGCATGACAATGCACTGACACAGTATATTCACGAGGAATTTCACAATGACCTCACAAAAAATAATATAGAAAATATAACGTCAAAACAGCTTGGCATCCACTGCATTTACGGGGAAGAAAATTTAAAAATGTACCCGTTTCTGACGGATGTGAAAAATGTGATCTTATATCATCATGAAAATGCCGATGGCAGTGGGCCGTTTGGGAAAACATGGGAAGAGATTCCTGTTTTTGCAAGGATCATTCATCTGTGTGATATTTTAGATGCGTTCTGCCGTACTCCGGTATTTGATGATGCCGTCTGGCAGCGTGCAAAAGATTATCTTTTGAAAAATAAAGGGACAAAATTTGATAATGCATGTGTGGATGCTTTTTTGGAAGTGTTTGTGCAAGAACATTTTTTGAGTCTTGGAGATGCAGATTTAGAAGAACGGCTGTGGAATATTGTACCAAGGAAAAAACGGGATTTAAGCGGTGAAATGTGCAAAAATTTTGCCAATCTGTTTGCAAAGATCATTGACTATAAATCCGAATTTACAAGCCGTCATTCACTTGGTGTTGCGGAAAATGCAGCCAGATTATCCACATATCTCGGTGATGACGAGGAGACGGTGCTAAAAATGTATCTGGCAGGTGCGCTGCACGATATCGGAAAAGTTGCGATCGGAAATGATATCTTAGAAAAACCGGGACGCCTGACGGACGAGGAGTTTTCCAAAATGAAAAATCATGCGGGATACACATATCTGATCTTATCACAGGCAGAAGGGATGGAGGATATCCGCGATTGGGCGGCGCTTCACCATGAAAAACTCGATGGTACCGGATATCCGTTCGGTAAAACTGCCGACGAGCTAAACCGGCAGGAACGCATCATGGCGTGTATCGATATCTATCAGGCACTGACGGAAAGCAGACCTTATAAATCAGGGATGACGCACGAGGCAGCATGTGAGGTATTGGAAAATATGGTGCAAAAGGGCTGGATCGACGGTGAGATCACGGAACAGATTAAAAAATATTTTGCGTAAGAGGAAGAAATCATGAAGTTTGATTATAAAAAAACAACATATGCCTGTTTTATCGGTTATATCGTACAGGCGATCGTAAACAGTTTTGTGCCGCTTTTATTTGTGACATTCCAGAAAAGCTATCAGATACCGCTGACACAGATCACACTGCTTATCACGATCAATTTTGTAATCCAGTTGTTAGTTGATCTGCTCTCTGCAGGGTTTATAGATAAGATCGGTTATCGTGCCTCTGTGATCATTGCACATATCTGTGCCGCTGCAGGTCTTTTACTGCTGACGATTTTACCGGAAGTACTGCCGGATCATTTTGCCGGGATATTATGTGCAGTCGTAGTTTATGCGGTTGGCGGCGGATTGATCGAGGTTTTGATCAGTCCGATCATTGAGGCTTGTCCGACCGATAATAAAGAGGCGGCAATGAGTCTGCTCCACTCGTTTTACTGCTGGGGATGCACGGGCGTGGTCCTGCTGTCCACCATATTTTTTGCAGCTTTTGGCACAAGGGACTGGAAAATCCTTACTTTATTATGGACCATTATCCCGATTGGAAATATGATCCTTTTTACGAAAGTACCGATTTATAGCCTTCACGAGGAGGGCGAGACTGGTATGACTATGAAGGAACTATTCCGGGAAAAGGTATTCTGGATGCTGATGGTCATGATGGTCTGCTCCGGCGCAGCGGAACAGGCGGTCAGCCAGTGGGCATCCACCTTTGCGGAGCAGGGACTTGGTATCACAAAGACAGTCGGAGACCTGGTCGGTCCGATGTCATTTTCCATCCTGATGGGAACATCCCGTCTGATCTATGGAAAATATGGAGAAAAACTAAACCTTGACCGTTTTATGAAGTTGAGCTGTGCGCTCTGCATCCTTTCCTATCTTTGCATTTCCCTGATCCCGGTTCCAATGTTGGAGCTTGTAGGCTGCGGGATCTGTGGATTTTCCGTTGGAATCCTCTGGCCGGGCACATTCAGCAAGGCATCCGCCGCATTAAAACGCGGTGGAACTGTCATGTTTGCCCTGCTCGCCCTCGCCGGGGACTTGGGCTGTTCCGGAGGACCGACACTGGTTGGATTTGTGTCGAGCGCATTTGAAAATAACTTAAGAATTGGAATATTTGCTGGTATCCTGTTCCCGGTGGTATTGCTGCTGGGGTTGATGTTTGCGGGGAAAAAGGGAGAAAACAGTTAGGATAAAAATCCTTTCCTGGTAAAAATTTTTACATGATTTTCCAAACATGTTGTACCTACAACAGAATTTTTTCTCTAAACTATGTATACTATAGAACATAAAAAGGTTTGAGTGCCAAAAAGGTGTGTCACAAAACTTAAGTTGGCAGATCGGCGGAACCCCTGGGCAGTTTTATGACTTTGGTAGAGGATTAGAACATCTTAGTATGCCTGTCCATCCCCAGTGATGTTCTGCCACGGACGGCAGAACAAGGCTTCATGAGCCATGGAAGGCTCATTGAAGCCGTTCATGTCGATCGTCCAATTCACGGTATCAGGCATAGTTAGATGTTCTTATCCTCGGACAACGGAAATAAAACTGCCCGGGGGTTCCGCCAATCTGCATGTACAACCTATCACACACATCTTTTGGCACACAAACCGCAACTATAGATTTGCACAACACAAACCGCAACTATGGATTTGCACAACAAAACCACAGAATAGAGGTGAACCCGGCAATGTCAACATTAAAAAACCTGCCCACCGAAAAAGCCCAGCCCTTAGATTACCTGATCGATATCCGCGAGCATCAGGTAGTCAGCATGTCACTCTCAAACAGTGATCATGTGCGCATGACAGTGCTTGCATTTGCAGACGGTGAGGATGTCCGGGAAGAAGAATATCCCGGAGATACCATGTATGTGCTGTTAGACGGTGAAGCATATATATACACGAAAGATCAGAACTATCCGCTGCAAAAAGGTGAAACGCTCATGATCCCGGAAGGCATTTCACATGGCGTGAAGGGAAATGGAGCATTTAAAATCATGCAGATTACCGTAACCGGTTAGGTATACGGGATATCTGTAAAATACAGATTTATAATGGTTTCAGTTTATTTTACGGACGGTAAGAATTTTTATAGCAGAGAAGAGGAAAAAATCATGGAAGAAAAATTAATCAAAAACGTAGAGCACAGAAAAGCATTTTGTCTGAAAGATCTTGTAGACTATGAAGCAGGAAAAGTAGCAAGCATGACACTTGCACAGCAGCCGGGCGTAGGCATGACAGTATTTGCATTTGATGCAGGTGAGGGTATCAGTGCACACGCAGCAGGCGGGGATGCGATGGTTCAGATCTTAGAGGGTGAAGCAGAGATCACGATCGATGGAGTGCCAAATATCGTAAAAGAAGGCGAGTCCATTATTATGCCAAAAGGTATTTCCCATGCGCTTAAGGCTGTGACACGTTTTAAAATGCTTCTTACAGTGGCTTTTTAGTGATTGTCAGGCAGCGCATTTAAAAAATCAGGAAAAATAAGACAGATGAACCGCTGCAGCAGGATATACTTATCTGGCCGGCGGAAAACAAAGATATGAAAAACCGTGCGGATTAAAATTACCGCACGGTTTTTTGGGATTAAATATTAATTTGTATATAGTTCATACGGATTTACAGTTTAAACTGTTTCATATCTGCAGAGAGCTTTGAAATATCATCAGCCAAAGCGGACACAAGCTCGGAAGATTGCCGAACAGCGGCATCCAGTTCCGTTGCCATAGCAGAAGTCTCTTCGGTGGAAGATGCATTGTCGGTTGCAAGCTGTGTCAGAGTATCAATACTCTCTGTGACAAGTTCACGCTGTGAGTTGACATTCTGGATTTTTCCGGTAATGGTCTGGATGGAAGCCATACAGGAATCAAGTGCACCCTTTAAATCCTCAAACATCTGCTGTGTGCTTTCAAGCGCTGCAACCTGCTCGTCAGATGCCTCGCTCATTTTCTTCATCAGCTCCATAGATTTTTCAGAGTTCTGGCTTAATTCACTGATGATATTGTTGATCTCACTGACCGTCTGCGCAGACTGGGTGGCAAGTCCACCGATTTCTTCTGCAACAACCGCGAATCCACGTCCGGCTTCACCGGCTCTTGCTGCCTCAATGGAAGCATTTAAGGAAAGCAGGTTGGTCTGGGATGCAATTTCGCTGATTAAGGTCGCTGCCTGACTGATCTTGTTGACAGAATCATTTGTCTGGGCTGTCTGGTTATACATAGAATCAATATCAGTCTTGGTTGTAGAATTGACATCGATCAGTCTGTGTAAGGTTTCCATGGACTTATTGGAACGATCCTGCATCAGCTGTGCATTCTGATCAAGGGATTCCATTTCTGAGGAAGTATCTGCGATGCCATCGGCAATCTCAGCAATATTTTCAGAGGCACTTGAAGTTGATGCTGCCTGAGAGTTACTATTTTGTGCAATTTCATTGATCGCAGCGGAAACGCTCTGGATAGATTCGTTCATGCTGTCAAAATTCTTTTTGAAATCCGAAACGGCGGACTGTAAATGAGAGGAAACTCCGTCAATGTTGGAGATAAGTCCGACAACTTCCTGCTGTGCAAGATCAAGCGCACCGGCTGTTTTACCAAGCTCATTGTTACTTGAAACACTGACTCCGGTAGTCAAATCCCCGGTCGACATCCTGTTTGCAAAATTCTGGATCTCAATCAAAGGTCTGCAGATCGAATTACCGAAAATACGGGAAGCAATAAAAACGACAACCGCAAAAGCCAGATCAATTATGATTATGACTGTGATCATAGTATGGTATTTCGCCTGAACTTCGTTTTTGGAACTATTCATTTCCGCTTCCATATCATCTACATAGTTACCGGTGGAAACAACCCAGTTCCATGGGGTAAAGATTTGAGAGTACGCGATTTTTGGCGCTACGGTAACACCATCGGCTTTCGTAAAATTAAATTCATTGAAGCCGCCGCCGTCAGAACCAGTCGAGACTTTCATGATCTCCTGAATGATCTTGACACCATTCTGATCTGTCAGATCGTAACGGTTATTGCCTTCCTGATCAGCTAAGATCGGGTGCATAACGAGGTTGTAGTCGGTATCATCGATCCAGAAATAGCCGCTGTCATCATCTCTGTAACGCATATTGCGGACGATTTCTGCCGCTTCTTTTTTGGCTTCGTCTTCGGTCAGAATACCATTTTGGGATTTGTCATATTCTGCCTGTAAAATAGCGATGACAGACTGTACCTGACTTTTGATCTCAGTATTGTACCCGTCTAACCTGGCATTTTCATAATTCTTGTTTGCTGTGGAAGTCATGGTGCTGATATTTGAAATTGAAATACCGCCAATGACCATGACAGATACAAGAACGATCATAAGACACATTAGTGTCAGTGAATTTTTTACACTTTTGCTTTTCATGGATATCAATCTCCCTTTCCTATAGACTAATTACTCTTATTTTACTATTTTTTGACAAAAAATGATAGACATAAATTACAAAAAAATATAGTACTTTAGCTATGAAATTGTGGGGAATCACGAAAAAAACGAAAAGAAAAAGGAAACACGAATATAAAGTAAATTGTGTTTCCTTTTTGAAGAGCGGAGACGGAGGGATTCGAACCCTCGTGCCCCGGAGGGCTAACGCATTTCGAGTGCGCCCCGTTATGACCACTTCGATACGTCTCCAGATATGTTTTTGCAAATACTTGATTAGTATATCATATTTTGAATGATTTGCAAGAGAAAAGTGGTTGTTGTAAATAGGGAGTGGATATGCTAGTATATTAAAAGTTTCATAGAGAAGATAATTGGTGCCGGCTGTTTTTATCCGGGAAATGGAGCAGTACATAAAGTACAGTATATTTTTCATTTTAAAAATAGGTTGGTTAAAAGGGAAACAGGTGCGATTCCTGTACGATCTCGTCACTGTGATTAGGGAGTGCAGATTCCAAAGATAAGTCACTGATGTACTTTGCAGTATGTTGGGAAGGCGGAATCTGTGTGATGATCTTTCAGCCAGGAAACCTGCCAGTTGTCTGGTACAGGGAAATATTTCCCGGATCACGAGTAATTGGTCGTACCGTAAATGTAGGCTGTCAGATTGTCAGCTTATTTGTGCAGACTTATTACTCCGCCCTCAAATAAGGCGGAGTGTTTCTTTGTGTGGAAAAATTCCACTGTGTACTATGAACGATACATTATATTATAATAAGGAGAGTAGTGTGAAAAATACATTTTTCACACGCAAGATTTGTGCTTTGCACAAACTTGTGATGCGCTTAAAAGCAGCGCAGAAATGGAGGAATATTATGAAGAAAAGAACTATCGCGTTACTTACCACATTAGCGCTTACCACAGGTATGATCGCCGGATGCGGAAGTAATAACACAGCAGCAACAGACACTGCAAAGACCTCTGAGACAGCATCTTCCGAGAAAACAGAGGCAACAGAAACCGTAGAGAGCACGGAAGTTGACGATCAGGCGGCAGCCGATCACGTCGCAGAACTGATCGATGCGATCTATGTTCAGACAAGAAATGATGATACGGACTCACAGTGTGCAGAGGCAAAAGAGGCATGGGATGCATTGACAGATGCACAGAAGGAATTAGTTTCCGGCGAGAACGCAGATCCGGATTATTTCGGAAGAGATACAGGAGATGCCTCAAAGGATGATCCGTTAAATGAAGATAATATCGGAGAAAATGAACTTCTTGTAGTAAGTTTTGGTACCTCATTTAACGACAGCCGTGCCGAGGATATCGGTGGAATCGAAAAAGCACTGGAAGCAGCATATCCGGACTGGTCTGTAAGAAGAGCATTTACCGCACAGATCATCATCAACCATGTACAGGCAAGAGATGACGAAAAGATCGATAGTGTGGATCAGGCATTAGAGAGAGCTGTTGACAACGGAGTAAAAAATCTTGTTGTTCAGCCGACACACTTAATGCATGGTGCAGAGTATGACGAGCTGGTAGAGACACTTGACAATTACAAAGACAAATTTGAGACAGTTACCGTTGCAGAACCGATGCTTGGTGAAGTAGGATCTGACGCAACTGTGGTCAATGAGGACAAGGCAAAAGTTGCAGAAGCAATTACAGCAGAGGCAGTAAAGACAGCAGGATATGATTCTTTAGATGCAGCAAAAGAAGATGGTACAGCATTCGTATTTATGGGACATGGTACTTCTCATTCTGCAAAAGTAAGCTACAGCCAGATGGCAGCACAGATGAAAGATCTTTCCTATGATAATGTATTTATCGGAACTGTTGAGGGTGAGCCGGAAGAGACAGCATGTGAAAATGTGATCGAAGCAGTAAAAGAAGCCGGTTACACAAAAGTTGTGTTAAGACCATTAATGGTTGTTGCTGGTGATCATGCAAACAATGATATGGCAGGTGACGATGACGATTCCTGGAAGAGCCAGTTCACTGCAAGCGGATATTTTGACAGCGTTGATACACAGATTTCAGGACTTGGAAGAATCGAGGCAATCCAGCAGATCTATATTGATCATACAAAAGATGCGATTGATTCCCTTGGCGATCTTGAGTCAACATCCACCACAGAGAGTACCGTTGGTACTCTCACTGATGGTACTTATTCTGCAAAGTTTGATACGGACAGCAGTATGTTTCATGTCAATGAGGCGGACGATGGACGTGGAGTTCTTACTGTAAAAGATGGAAAAATGACGATCCATATCAGCCTTGTTTCTAAGAAGATTGTAAATCTGTTTGTCGGAACTGCAGAGGATGCAAAAAAAGATGGTGCCGATATTTTAGAGCCGACAACGGATACCGTAAAATACAGTGACGGAACAACAGAAGAAGTATACGGTTTTGATGTTCCGGTGGAAGCATTAGATGAAGAGTTTGATCTTGCAATCCTTGGTACAAAAGGTGAGTGGTACGATCACAAAGTAAGCGTTTCTGATCCGCAGGAGACAGATAATTAATAAATGGAGATTTGTATGAATAAAAAGAGAGTGACCGCAGTCATTTTATCTGCAATGCTGTGTATGCAGATATTTACAGGATGTGGTACAAAAAATAATGCCACGGAAGATAATACAGATGTAACCGCAGCGACAGAAAATACACAGGCAGACAGCGCAGAAGTTTCAGTTCCTGAGGATGGCGAATATACGGTGGATGTTACACTAGAAGGCGGCAGCGGAAAAGCAACCGTGGATTCACCGGCGAAGGTTACTGTGACAGATGGAGTGGCATATGCAACGATTGTATGGAGCAGTACGCATTATGATTATATGATCGTGAACGGTGAGAAATATCTTAATGAAAATGAAGGTGGAAATTCCACATTTACATTTCCGATTGATGGGATTCCATGTGAGATGGATGTGATCGGTGATACAACGGCAATGAGTACGCCGCACGAGATTGATTACACGCTGACTTTCAAATTCCCGGAAACGGCAGATTTTAAAGATTTAGACTGCAATGGGCGTATGGAGTTATCCTACGCCGATCAGTTTGAGGTAGAACAATATGGTGCTTATAAGTTGATTACGATCGTGGATAACGGTCGTTTTTTGCTTGTACCAAAAGGTGTCACTGTGCCGGAAGATGTGCCGGGGGATGTGACAGTTTTAGAGCAGCCGCTTGAAAATGTATATCTGGTATCGAGCGCGGTAATGGATTTAGTCTGCCGGATCGGCGCGGTTTCTGATCTGAAATATACGGGAGTAAAAGAAAAAGACTGGTATGTAAAAGAGGCGGCAGATGCCATGGCAGCGGGAAATCTGATCTATGCCGGAAAATACAGTGCGCCGGACTATGAACTCTTACTTTCCGGGGGATGTACGTTTGCGATTGAAAATACGATGATCACGCACAACCCGGAAGTGAAAGAAAAATTAGAGGAACTTGGAATCAAAGTTATGATCGAGCGCTCCAGTTATGAAAAGCATCCGCTTGGAAGACTGGAATGGATAAAACTTTTTGGCGTTTTGTTCGGGAGAGAACAGCAGGCCAAAGCGTTTTTTGATGCGCAGGTAGCGCATATTGAGCCGATTTTGGAAAAAGAAAAAACAGGGCTGTCAGTAGCATTTTTTGCAGTTGCATCGGATGGAACGATCACGGTACGGAAACCAAATGATTATGTATCATCAATGATCGAACTTGCGGGGGGCACTTACTCCTTAAACGGCTATGTCCCGGAGGAAGAAAACGCACTTTCTACATTAAAAATGCAGATGGAAGATTTCTATGCAGCCGAAAAAGATGCTGACATTCTCATTTACAATGGTACAATAGAGGGAGAACTGACATCGATCGATGAACTGGTGCAGAAAAACAGTCTGTTTGCGGATTTTAAGGCAGTAAAATCAGGACAGGTCTATACGACCGGAAGCAATTTTTATCAGCAGACCAGTGGAACCTGTGATTTCATCGAGGATCTCAATAAGGTACTGAATGGGGAAACGGACGCAGAGTACCGGTTTTTAAAGAAAATTAACTGACAGGAAGTCATATTAACCAGAGGAAATCATGAAGAAACGTTATATCATCTCTTTTGTTGTTGCAATTATCATATTGGCGGTATTATTTTTGTGGAATATCGGGGCGGGAAGTGTGGACATATCCACATCGGATCTGTTTGCAATCCTTGCAGGAAGTGGAAAAGATGAGACATTTTCACAGATTGTGTGGAAAATCAGACTGCCGCGCATCCTTGCTGCCATTTTGCTTGGAGGAGCATTGTCTGTATCCGGATTTTTACTCCAGAGCTTTTTTCAGAATCCGATTGCTGGACCGTATGTGCTTGGAATCTCGTCCGGGGCAAAACTTGTGGTGGCGCTCACCATGATTTTTTTGCTGGAAAAAGGAATCATGATCAGCTCCTTTGGCATGGTAGCAGCTGCGTTTGTGGGGGCGATGCTTGCCATGGGATTTGTACTGCTCATTTCATTTCGCGTGTCAAAAATGTCGCTGCTTGTGGTGTGTGGAATCATGATCGGTTATATCTGTTCAGCCATCACAGATTTTTGCGTTACATTTGCGAGTGACTCTAATATTGTCAATCTGCACAACTGGTCGATGGGAAGTTTTTCCGGTATGACGTGGGAAAATATTAAAATGATCGTCATGATTGTTGGTTTGGCAGTTCTGATGACATTTTTCCTGGCAAAGCCGATCGGGGCATATCAGATGGGGGAAGCCTATGCCAGAAATATCGGCGTCAATGTAAAAGTACTGAGAGTCACGATGATCCTTTTGTCAAGCCTTCTGTCTGCCTGTGTGACTGCTTTTGCAGGACCGATTTCTTTTGTCGGGATTGCAGTGCCGCATCTGGTGAGGATGGCGACAAAAACCGCGCGTCCGATCATATTGATTCCGGGGTGTTTTTTATGTGGCGCGGTCGTGACACTTTTTTGTGATGGAATTGCAAGGACTGTGTTTGCACCGACGGAAATCAGTATCAGTTCAGTCACAGCGTTGTTTTTGGTGCCGGTCGTGATTGCGGCAATGTTGAGAAAACAGGAGAGGGGGTAACCACATATGCAGGAGATCCGCACAGAACATCTGACGGTTGGTTATGATAAAACACCTTTGATCGGGGATGTGAATCTGTCCGTCCGGCCCGGGGAGATACTGACGCTGATCGGTCCGAACGGTTCTGGAAAATCCACAATTTTAAAAACCATCACAAAGCAGTTGAAAAAACTGGATGGAACGGTGTTTCTTGGTGAAACATCCATGGATGAATTAAAAGACAGTCAGATTTCCAAACGATTGTCCATGGTCATGACAGAGCGACTCCGCACAGAGTTGATGAGTGGCAGGGAAGTGGTAGCTTCCGGACGATATCCATATACAGGAAGATTTGGTATCCTGTCAAAAGAGGACTGGGCAAAAGTGGATGAGGCGATCGCACTTGTCCATGCGGGGGCGGTGCAGGATCAGGACTTTATGAAGATCAGTGATGGACAGCGTCAGCGCCTGATGCTTGCGCGTGCAATCTGTCAGAATACCAAAATCCTGATCTTGGATGAGCCGACCTCCTATCTGGATATGGGATTTAAGATGGATATTCTTACGAATATCCGCATGCTCGCGAGAGATAAAAAGATGGCGGTCATTATGTCACTGCATGAACTTGATCTTGCGCAGAAAGTTTCCGATACGATCGCCTGTGTCAGAGGAGACCGTATTGACCGCGTCGGCACACCGGAGGAGATTTTTGCCGGAAATTATGTGCAGGAATTATACGGGGTGGCAGATCAGAGTTTTGATCCGGTGACGGGGCAGATTTTTCTGTGTACGGGACATCAGAATACAAGGGATTTTAGAGATTCTGGCATAGAGAATTGCAGCAGTAAAGATTTCTGTAGTGGCAGTCAAGTCCCAGATCCGGTCAGCCCACAGATTTTTGTAATCGGCGGCGCAGGCAGCGGCATCCCGGTATACAACAGGCTGTGGCGCGAAAACATTCCGTTTGCAGCAGGAATCCTGCAGGAAAATGATGTGGAGTACAAAGCGGCTGTGGCACTTGCGTCAGAAGTTGTAGCGGAAAAGGCGTTCTACCCGGTTGGATTGGATAAGGTGCAGGAGGCAAAGCGGCTGATTGACAGATGTAAAAAATGTATCTGTGCGGTGGAAGAGTTTGGACCGCTCAATGAGGCAAACCGGGAACTGGGGGAGTATGCGTGGGGGATTGGGAAGCTATAGGTTCAGAGTTTGAATAAGAAAAAGTAGTGATTGAAAAAATGTTACCTCTCAACGTTTTCACGTTGGGAGGATTTTTTTTTAGATGATACGATGGTTAAAAGGAAGTTGTAAGT
>ERZ1026854.211-NODE-211-length-43324-cov-19.613765_pt1 | contig 43324 bp, 33 predicted proteins | sample MGYA00380157_ERZ1026854 | MGnify/ENA primary metagenome ERZ1026854 (study PRJEB33269, sample SAMEA4719793) | human gut metagenome | biome: human-associated habitat; feature: organic feature; material: feces | place: Cameroon | collected 2013-10 ... | reverse complement strand
TGATGCGCTGACCGAAAACCACGTATGGACGGATGGCACCATCAATCTCCGGAGTAACGATGCTCTGCGACATGAAACCGCCGTTCATTCCCTGCTTGTCGTTCTCCCAATCGGTGGTCAATCGGTTGATATTTAAAGGTGAGAACAGAGGGATATTCTTCTGCTTCAGGAATTCAACGAAGTAATCGCCCAGTCTGCCGTGCGCCATATTCACTACGGCATTCGTCTGGATACTGTCGGCATGATGGCCGGCGATAAAGCTCTGCAGCTGGTTGATGCGATACACCATGAATCCCTTCTTCTCGAAAGCCTTCTCCATATCTGGAGCTGCACCCATAAAACCGGTGAGCAAGATAGTAGGAGCACCTTCTTTATATAATCCGTTCTTTGCCAGAAAGGCATTGTACTCACGGATGCTGTTGAAACCCTGTTCATCACCCTTCTCATCTTTCGGGTCGAAATGAGTCAGGAGATAGTTTGGTCGCTCATCCACACGTTCCGGTTCTGGAGCCATGAACTTCTTTCCATCGATAAACTTACGGATGTAAGCGAGCATGCTGTGATAATTCTTCTTGCTGCCGTTCTCGATGTACTGCATCAGATAATCGGCATCGAAGTTATCCACTGATACAATATTGTTGGCTGGGTTAGTAGCAGCATGAGTCAGGGTCGGTACCTTGTAGGAAGCCTCTTCCAACTGCTTGCGCTGGTTCTCATCGATACGGAGTCCCATACCATTCACGATAATCATATCGTAATCGTCCAGATGATCGAAATCATCGGTAGTGATTTCACTCAGTTTGATCATCGCATTGTCGTTGGCATGCGAAATCTGTCCCAGCGCAATAGCCTGATAGTTGAGGAAAGCGATGCGGGTAGTACCCACCCAGGCAGAGTAAGCCTTCGCTAAACCTCCAAGAACAATCACAATTAATAAAGCTAATAAAATGTGCTTTTTCTTAATCTTCTTCAAGTTAATTCGTTTCAATATTCCTAATCCTTTTTTCATAATCCTTTATTTTCGGGGTGCAAAGGTAATCCCCAAAAACAAATCTTGCAATACCGAAAAATTATGATTATTCGCCGTCAAATACCTAAGAATAAGTAGCGGTTGCATCCAGCATTTCTCTTCGCTAACAATAAACCATTATAGCTTTTGCAATAAAAAAACTGTCAGGCTAAAGCCCGACAGTTTCGTTTCTTTCGTTCACAAAATCTTTCACATTGCGCACAGATATCATAACCCAACATAGCACCGAGAATAAAATCTTCTTCTGGCGACAATTGGCACAATGGCTTCGTGACAATCATCCGAATAGCATCCAAGCATTCTCGTTTGCCAAAGAACAAATTGAGATTACCATTGCCCACAGGCTGAATGATATACTCTATGTTCTGATTCTGCAATCTTGTAATGGCAAAAGATTCATATTGTTTGTCGAAAGTATAAAGCACCATACGGCGCACACCCTTTTTATACTCATAAATATGGTTCATCAGAACCTTTAAATCTATTGGCATCGAAGTTTTACATTGCATACTATTCAAATGTTTAAGTTTAGAATCAAGAAGCCGAGACCATGGTAGTGTCTCAACTCCTTAATTCTGACAAATACTAATAACTAATCTACATAAAAAAACTGAATTTCATTTTCTAATCTTCCTTAAAGCGAAGGCTTGATGCTCTCAATCCAAGCATTGATACGCTCCTCGGTCTTGTCATCCTCGTTTATTTCATCAAGAACTAAACCAAGGAACTTACCATCTTCTACAGCCTCACTATCATCGAATGTATAGCCTTCGGTAGAAACTCCTGGCAACACATTTCCTCCTGCAACGACAGCTGCATCATACAACTCCTTCATTCCTCCACAGAAAGTATCAGGATACGACTCACTATCGCCACAACCAAAGAGAGCTACGGTTTTACCAGCCAAGCCTGCATTCTTCAATGTTTTCACACCGTCGTACCAATCGTCTTGCATCTCACCTGCTCCCCAAGTAGAGGTGCCAAGAATCAGATTGTCATAACTGTTTATCGTAGCTTCGTCTATACTTGCTACGTCTATAGCTTGCGCATCAAGCTTTGAAGCGATGGTCTGGGCTATCGACTGACAGGTGCCAGTGGAAGAGCCATAAATTACAATTGTAGATTTCATCTTTAATTCTTCCTTTTAGTTACTTAAAAAATGGTATATTATGAATTTCGGTTGCAAAGTTAAAGGAATAGCATAACATCCACAATACCAAAAAGTTATGATTATTAGCCTATCGCTACCAACATATAATTAGAAGCCTTTTCAAACACGCCTGTCACACCACAAGAAATAATGACTAAACCCACCTCTTCAGCGCCCCATACCACAATATAATGAAGGATAAAAGAATATAAAAATCAGAATACCAACAATATATGATTGTCGGTATCGAAGAAAAAGCGTAACTTTGCACCGTCATAATATATAATAAGGTGGAAGAAGTCAGAAAGCTTCCCCGCCCCATTTTTAACACAGAAACAAAGTTTACGGTATATGAAAAAGATGAAGCTATATGAAGCAGACGATAAGATGATTGAACTTATCCGCGACAACTATAGTGTGCTGCAAGGTCTTGGTGCCTTCGGCATCCGTCTTGGTTTTGGCGACAAAACAGTTAGCGAGGTTTGCGAAGAGCAAGGTGTGGATTGCTACACATTTCTTGCTATAGTAAACTTCTTTATCAATGGCTATAGCCCTAACCCTGACGACGAGAAAATCTCGGTAAGCACCCTGCTCACATATCTGCAGGCTTCACACAAATATTTCCTCGGGTTTCAACTTCCTTCCATCCGTAAGCGCCTGGAAGAGGCACTTTCAAATGGTGGCAACCTTGCCGTGCTCATTCTGCATCTCTACGACAACTATGCCCACGCCATTCAGCAGCACATGAAATACGAAGAGAAGACTCTCTTCCCTTATGTTGAAGCATTGCTGAGAGGTGAGCAGATGCAAAACTACAATATCGACATTTTCTCAAAGCATCATGGCGACACCACAAGCAAACTGCAGGAGCTAAAGAGCATCATCATCAAATATTTGCCTTACGACGGTCAGTCGAACAATATGCTCACCAGCACCCTCTACGACCTGTATAACAACGAGGAATGGCTAAGCAACCACAGCAATGTGGAGGATGAAATCTTTATCCCTGCCATCAGAGTGTTGGAAAGAAAGATAAAGAACGACGATGTCTCGGCTCGACTTTCAAACATGATTAGCAACAGCGACAATATGGAATCGATATCCGACCGCGAAAGAGATATCATCATCTGCTTGGTGCAAGGCATGTCGAACAAGGAGATTGCCGACCATTTGTATATCTCGGTAAATACCGTTATCACCCATCGACGCAACATAGCTCGCAAGCTACAAATCCACTCGCTTGCCGGTCTTACCATCTATGCCATCGTAAACAATCTTATAGACATCTCTGCATGCTCTATAAAGCAATAATTATAAGAAAAAACAGGCTAAAAAAGTAATACGTGATACTTGGCAAAGTATCACGTATTATTTTGCAAAGTATCACGTAATACTTGGGCAAGTATCACGTGATACTTTTTTCGCTATCTTTTTCGTGTTGACTTTGACTGATTTCACTTTACACTTTTTTGATTAATAAACTATTTCTGTAGTCAGTATCACAAAATCCATACTGGAATTGTAGACATAGGAAACTTTTCCATGTTGTTTTAATTGATATATCCCTCCATTATTTTCTAAACCTCTTTGAAACGGCTGAATATCCGCAGCGCTGACATAGAGGTTCTACGGCGATATGGTTGGTGAAACCTTGATATATCGCCATAGCACGTGGAGAAGCGAGAATCTGCTCCAAACTTTGGTCAAAGAGATTGCCTAAGCTTATGTCGCCATTGTGATCTAAGCAGCATGGCACCACGCTACCATCAACAAGCACACCTATCTGATTGCGAAGAGCATAGCAGAACACTTCTTCTTCGCCATAAGTAGCATGCTGAAGGTCGGGCCACTCAAACATATTATCATTTTCTATATATAGATAGTCGGCAAGTTTCCAACCGTCGTATCTCTTAGTCCAAGGTTGTGGCACATGGTTGGCTATCAGATTAAGGATAGTATCATTCATACTATTTTGACCTCCCTCATTCCATAGGCGCAACACGATGACGCATCCTCGGCGGGCTGCTTCTTTGGCAAACGTCATCACGCTATCGATATATCGCTCAAGGTCGGCTTTGCCATTGCCCTCATGAGAATGGAGCGATATCTGAATTTTATGAGGCAAAGCATCAAGCATATCAGAGCGTTGCGACAGCAAGGTGCCATTGGTGGTGAGCACAGGAACAAAACCTTTATCCTTAGCCATCTTTACAAACTGTGGCAACTGAGCATGAAGAAAAGGTTCGCCCATGAGATGGAAATATAGGAACTTGACTTCGCCCTTAAGTCGCGAAGTCAACGTATCAAATTCTTCCAACGTCAGAGTATGCTTAGCCCTCGCCGTCTTTGGGCAAAACACACAATCGAGATTACAAACATTGGTTATTTCAAGATAGCATCGGGTTATCACGTCTCACACACTTTATTTATATTATTTCTCTCATTATCTTTTATTCTTCTGCAAAGATACAAATTAAAACCCAATTTGCGAATAAGAATGGTGAGAAACGAAAAAAGGCGTACAACCAAAATCTATAGGATTTAAGTTGTACGCCTTTTGGGAATGTATGTAAAATCAGTATTTAACTAAGGATAGGTGCGTTATGCTTTATAAATTACACATAAATTCAAATTACGGCTAAAAAATAAAATCGCCAGCCGACGGCTGACGATTTACAACTTACAGAAAATGATATAATTTCACCCACTTTGACTCTACTGAATATAAATCGCCAGCCGACGGCTGGCGATTTGGACTGGCACGAATTCTTTTCTCTGAGTTTCACACATCATATGGAAATATTGTCAAAAACAAAGACTCTCGAAGAGCGTGTTTTCTACATCCATCAAGCTGCTACTTTGCATTGGGACAAATACACTCTTCGTGACAACCTAAAGGCAGATTTGTTCCATCACCAGTCGCAGATGCCAAGCAATTTTGCAAAGACTATGTCGTCAACACGTCACGCTCTGAAGGCAATATCCATGTTCAAGGACGATTATCTGCTTGATTTCATCAATGTAGAGGAACTTGACGAGCAAGATCCACAAGACATTGACGAGCGGATTATAGAAAATTCAATAGTCGCGAATGTTAAGAACTTCATCCTTACGTTCGGCAAGGACTTTACGTTTATGGGTAACCAGATGCATATCGACAAGTTCGGACATGACCATTGGATTGATCTGCTGTTCTTCAACAGGGAATTGCAGTGTCTTGTAGTGTTTGAACTAAAGAAAGGTGCTTTCAAACCTGCTTATCTAGGTCAGTTGTCTGCTTATATCCGCATGCTGAATGATGACGAACGTAAACCCCATGAGAATCCGACAATAGGAATAGTGCTTTGCCGTGATGCAGACAAGACATACGTTGAATACCTTCTTCAAGACTACACCCAGCCAATGGGTGTCGCAACATACAAAGTAATGCCTGAGAAGCTAAAGAAAATACTTCCTCCAAAAGAAGAATTCAAGAGATTGCTTGAAGGAAAAGAATTCGACAAATCAAAAAAATAAGGAGAATATGGGAACTACTCTTTGGTGATAATAAGTAATTTGTCATTAGTATCCAGTTGTATAAACAGAGTCGTAACACAGTTCAGTTTACACGACCTCAACCCACTTAAACACTAAAAAGGCGTACAACGAAAATCATTATGATTTAAGTTGTACGCCTTTTGGGAATGTATGTAAAATCTGTATTTAGCTAAGGATAGGTACGTTATGCTTTATAAATTACACATAAATTCAAATTACGACTAAAAAATAAAGAATCAGCAATAATAATTATGGAGACTTAGAAAAAAATGATTATCTTTGTCCATATATTAAAATATGTACAGAATATGAACGACACTAATAATAATCTATCAGAACGTTTCAAAAAGGGTGAAGGATTTGTTCAAAGTAAACAGAACTCCATCACCTTCATGGAAATAAATGAAATAGAGCAAAGCACTAGCTCTATGGATATCTGTATTGTTACTTGGTATAGTCTTGATAAAAAAGGAATGTGGTGCAAAGTATATGGTAAATGTAGTACCTCAAAAACTACAAATGAAACACAGCAAAAATTACAAATAAATTGCCACAAAAGTTAGTTCTAAATTACCACAAAAGTTAGTAATGAAACAACGCAATTCATAGTATTAAATATCCACAAGGCAGCATGGCTTACACACGCCCAGACGGAGTCAAAGTCATACCGCTTGCTTGTTTGAAAGATTAAAAAGACATGGCATGAATGATATCAGCAAGGACAAGGATTATCAGGAATTCTTTGCAGGAATAAAAGAATTGGCAAAAGGACTTATGCAGATTCGTGAGAGGGATTACCAACAAAGCCAATATCGCCACAATCAAGTAGCGAATCCATTGCTGCAGATTATCGAGGAATTTACTAAGGTCTCTCATTCTGGCTGTTTTGTGTACAAAGGTAATGCTTTTCTTCTGATTTTTGGCTTAAAACGCCAAACGTTTTGTCGGTTTATACTGATTTTTGAGCATAATTATGTAACTTTGTAGCCAAACAATCTAAATGGTGTACAAATACCAGTTAGCCAAGTCTTGAAACACTTTACCAAATAGCAGAGTGTCTTAACGTCGATGTAAAAGACCTTCTGAACTCATCCAGAAACGATAACATCCAATTAGTAAGATTCTTTAAGCAGTAAAAGAATATGAGCAGCAGCTTCATTACAAATAAAGATAAATTCCTCTCGGACATCATAAACGGCATTCTTCCCAAAACAGATGCCGTAGATTTTCTTGTGGGCTACTTTTACTATTCCGGCTATGTGCAACTCTCCGAAAATTTGAAGAGCAAGCACATCCGCATCCTTGTCGGCCTGGACATAGAGATTCAAATTTCCAAGCATGTTTGTGAGGTTGAGAACTTTCGGCAGAAGCTTATTTCACGTGGCGTATTGAAGGACCAATACTATAGCGAGTTTGTCAAAGCGTTCAATGATACCGATTTTCTTGATACTGCAGAGAAGATAGAACAGTTTAAGATGTTCTATGCCAAGATACTTGATGGCACTTTGGAAATCCGCAAGACGCTTGACCCTTGCCATTCAAAGATGTATCTCTTTGTCTATAATGAGTCGATGAACGAGGGTGGGGAACTGCCAGGCGTGATGATAACAGGTTCAAGCAATCTGTCATTCCAAGGTATGCAAGGTCGCTTGGAGCTCAATGCACGTTTCAATGATAAGAGCGACTATGACGAGGGACACGAGATTTTTGAGGAGTTGTGGCGCGATGCAGTTGTTATTGCCGACCAAACTAATGTTGACGAATGGAACAACAAGGTTATGGCACACATCTGGTATGACACGCTCTTCTCTCCATACCTCATGTTCATCCGTGTACTCCATGAGTATTTCAATATTCCGACAAAAGAGAACATTCTCACTCCTTATGACATTACGGATGGTAGGTATTCCAATCTGAAATATCAGACGGATGCAGTGCTGTTAGCTCTTCGCTCTTTGGAAAACCATAATGGTGCTATTATAGCCGATGTAGTGGGCTTGGGCAAGAGTGTTATTGCGGCAACGGTGGCGCGCAACCTGCACCTTCGCACCATTATCGTGTGCCCACCTCACCTTTGCAAACAATGGGAAGGGTATCGTGATGAGTTCGGTTTTACGGCATCGGTATTCAGTGCAGGAAAAATTGAAGAGGCACTGCTACATTATCAGGAATTGAAGAAGCCCGACGAAAAGTTCCTTATCATCCTCGACGAGGCACATCGTTTCCGCAACGAATACACCTTGGATTATGCTTTGCTTCATAATCTCTGTATCGGTAACAAGGTGCTGCTCCTTACAGCAACCCCCTTCAACAACCAGCCTGCCGACATCTACTCGCTGATCAAGTTGTTCCAGATACCCACCCATTCCACATTGAAGACGGTGGAGAACCTTGGCGCAGCATTCAAGCAACTTATCGACTGCTATCGAGAACTGCGTGAAGCACAACGCAAGGGACAAATAGAAGAGGATGAGGTTAAACTTACAGTCAATAATATATCAAAGGCCATTCGTTCCATCATCGGTCCGTTAGTGGTACGTCGTTCACGCCTTGACTTGCAAAACATACCCGACTATGCCAAAGACTTGAAACAGCAGAAGATACAACTCGTCATTCCCAATGATCCTGAGGAACTGACTTATGACCTAAGTCAGATGAAAGACCTGTATCTCAATACACTTGACCGTATCAGTAAATCAGAAGGTAGTACCGATAATATCACACGCTTTAAGGCTGCTCGTTACTCACCCGTGCTCTATGTCAAAGAGGACATGAGGGAGCAACTTGCCAAAGAACTGGAAGAAAAGACGGGTATCAAGTTTGGACTCCTCATTGGACGTCAGGCCAACGTGTCGAGCTTCATGCGTCACTTGCTTGTGTCTCGTTTTGAGAGTTCCATGGCAGCCTTCCAAACGTCGCTTGGCTACATGATTAAGTCTGCCGAGCATCTTTTGACATGGATTGACAAACGTCATAAGATACCGGTATATAAAAAAGGCAATCTCCCAGAAGTGGATGATTTCTATACCGACGACGGCATGGAAGAGATTCAAGAGACTTTCGATAAATATGAGAGTCGCGGTTTCTTTGAGATTGATATGAAGTATGTAGAGGACAACTTTATCGAAGATGTAAAGGCCGACATCCATCTGCTTCAAAGCCTTCGCGAAGAGTGGTTCGGCAAAGAAAATGTCATTAAGCAAGATCCAAAGCTTGCTTCATTCATCGAAATAGCAAAGAAGAAATTGGAGCAGGAGCCAGAGCGTAAGCTTATAGTCTTCTCTGAGTATGCCGACACCGTCGATTATCTCGGTAAGAAATTGGTGGAGGCAGGTCTTCCTGTGATGAAATACACTTCAGCCGACGCGTCTTCCAACAACAAAGAGCGCATACGTGCCAACTTTGATGCCGGATTGAAGAAAGAACTTCAGCGCGACGACTATAAGATACTTGTGGCCACCGATGCCATCTCTGAAGGTTACAACCTGCACCGTGCTGGCGCTATCTTCAACTATGACATTCCATACAACCCCACACGTGTCATTCAGCGTATCGGTCGTATCAACCGTATCAACCGCAAGGTGTTTGACGAGCTCTTCATTTACAACTACTTCCCGTCTGATGTAGGCGAAGCGGAGACGCGCACAAAGGAAATTTCCACGCTCAAGATGGCCATGATACATGCCATCATGGGTGAGGACACCAAGGCGCTGACCAAGGATGAGGAGGTGCAGGCCTATTTCAAAGAACGTTATCGCAAGGAGTTCCAGAAGAACGAGGAAAGTTCATGGGACACACCTTACAGAAAACTTCTCAACGAAGTGAAAGGTACAGAGACTTATCTGAAGGCTCTCGAAATGCCGCACCGTGCTCGCACTGCACGCAAGATAGAGAAGTCGGATTATGGCGTGCTGATGTTCGGGCGCAAGGGCAACGATTTTGTTTTCAAGATTGGCAGTAAAGAAGAAGCTCCAAAGATGTTATCTGCCGAGGATGCACTAAAACTCTTTGCTGCAGAGCCGTCTGAAGAACCTGTGGAACTGAGCGATCATTTTGATGTCACCTATCAAAAAGTGAAGAGCAGACTATTCCTGGGTGAAGCTAAGGATCACAACGAAAAAGATGTTCTGAATGCTCTGGCTAAGATTAAGATATTTGCTAAAGCAAAACTGCTGAATAAGGATTATCTCGACGATCTCCTCATCGTGGTAAAGGCAGATGCCTTGTCTGGCCATGAGATAAGATTCATCAATCAGTTGGCTCTGAAGGATGTCAAAGAGTTGCCGCAAAAGATACCAAATGAGTATCTGGCCCGCATCATCATCACCCAGAACAGTGTGGATGAGGGCGAAGAGACTTTGATTTTGAGTGAAGAACTTCAAAAGTAGAACATATGGAATTTAACAAAGCATACAATCGGCAGGAGTTTGTAAGTTTCCTGCGAAACAACTTTCTTCCAGAAGACTTTGTGCCGCAGGTGGAGGATGTGCCGCTCGCTACTGCCACCAAATATACAACCACGGCTACGAAACTGGGCACATGCGACTCGCTCGACATTGTGGTCTATGAGGTGCGCCACACGTCGCGCCATGATGCGCGCGTGGCATTGTCAAAAGAGGCTTTCCGATTGCTGGCCGATGAGATGCAGGAACGTGCCCTGGTGGCTTTCGTCCCAGAAGACAATGCCGCCAATTATCGTTTCTCATTCATTGAGATTAGTTTCTGTCTCAAGGACGAGACGCACATCATGCGCACCTACAGCAATCCTCACCGCTACAGTTTTCTGCTCGGTGAAGGCATTGCCTACTATACGCCCAATAAGTATCTGAACGAGAAGGGGCGTGTCGTTGACGATGACGACCTCCGTGCCCGATTCTCTGTTGAGACGCTGACGCAGGATTTCTATCGCGAGTTGAGCGACTGGTATGCCTGGGCCATTAAGATTATCCGTTTCCCCAACGATATTAAGAACGAGAAGGACGACGACAACTATAACCACGAGAGTGCCATCCGCCTTATCACGCGCCTTATTTTCGTTTGGTTCCTGAAACAACGCCATCTGATACCTGACGAGTTCTTCGACCAGGAGTATATTGCCAACAACCTTATAGAGAACTTCTGTCCTCACCAGAAGGACGGTCTCTTCGGCTTTAAGTCGCATGAGAGCGTCTATTATAAGGCCATCTTGCAGAACTTGTTCTTTGCCATGCTCAATAGCCCTATTACGAAGGAGGGCAGCACTGAGCCTACGGAGCGTCGTTTCCGCAATGGCCGTGGCGACTACGACAACAACAAGTTGATGCGCTACGAGCGCTACTTCTTGAATCCACAGCTCTTTGTTGACTTGGCCAATAGTACCGTGCCGTTCCTCAATGGCGGTCTCTTCGACTGCCTTGACGACAAGGATAAAGGCATATACTACGATGGATTCTCTGATCGCAAGGAGGTCGGCAGTAAACTCATATTCCCAGACTACCTCTTCTTTGGTGAAGAAGCAGGAAAGAATATCGACCTCTCCGAATTTTATGGTGACAAGAGAAAGAAGCGTGTTTCGGCCCGTGGTATCATAGACATCCTGAAACGCTATAACTTCACCGTCGAGGAAAATACGCCTTTCGATAAGGAGGTCTCGCTCGATCCAGAACTTTTAGGTAAGGTGTTTGAGAATCTGTTGGCCGCCTACAATCCAGAGACGCAATCAACAGCGCGCAAGCAGACAGGCTCATTCTATACACCGCGCGAAATCGTGCAATACATGGTGGATGAGAGTCTTGTGGCTCATGTCAAGCGCATTGTGGGCGAAGACATAGAGCCGGAGTTCCGCCGTCTGCTGCAATACACCGACGACCCTGTTGACCTGTCACCAGAGCAGCGTAAGTCCATCATGCAGTCGCTCTATGAGTGCCGCATCCTCGACCCTGCCTGCGGTTCTGGCGCATTTCCCATGGGTATGCTCCAACAGATGGTACACATTCTAGGACGTATTGACCCAGACAATGTGGAGTGGAAGAAGATGATGATGGACTTGGCTGTGGGCGAGACGACCGAGGCATTCCAGGCCGATAGCAAAGAGGAACGTCAAGAACTCCTTGCCGACATCGAGCGCAGCTTTGACGAAAACATCAACCGTCCCGACTACGCCCGCAAGCTCTACCTCATAGAGCATTGCATCTATGGAGTAGATATTCAGCCCATTGCCATCCAGATAAGCAAGTTGCGCTTCTTCATCTCGCTTGTCGTTGATCAGCGCACGAATAACGACCCTGCCGATAACTTCGGCATTCGCCCATTGCCTAATCTGGAGGCCAAGTTCGTTGCGGCCAACACCCTCATTGGCTTTGCTAAGAAAGATGCCACGCTCTTCGATACCGATGCCATCAAAGAAAAAGAACAGGCGCTCAAACTCGCCAAGCACAAGATCTTCTCGGCAAAGACGATTCGCACTAAGCGCAAGTATCGCCAACTGGTGAATGACTTGCGTGTCGAGATTGCGAATATGCTTGAAGAGGCTGGTGCTGTGGGTAACATCGAAGCTCAATCTTTGGCTTCATGGGATATGTTCGACCAAAATGCATCCTCGCCATTCTTTGACCCTCAATGGATGTTTGACGTAAAGGATGGATTTGATATCGTGATTGGCAATCCACCGTATATTCGCCCTCAGAACCTCTCTACTAATGTCAAAATAATATTGTGGAAAAACTTCTCTACTTTTGAAAAGAAATCTGATTTCTATGTATGCTTTTTGCAGAAAGGAATTGATTCTCTTTGTATGTCAGGTGTCCTTTCAATGATTGTATCAGACGGTTGGCTTAGACTTGATAGTTTTGAGGCAATTAGAAAATACATATTGACAAGATCTAAAATTGGATTGATTGTTGATTTTGAAAGCGATGTTTTCGAATCTGCAGTCGTTAAAACAAATATTCTTCTGACAACAAAAGGACATGATACAAAGAATATGACAAAAGCAACTCGTGTGTCAAACACATCAGCGTTGGAGCATTTGTCATTCAAGACGATACCACAAACTGTATTTGAAAACAGTTATAAAAGTGTATTTGATTTGTCATATGATGAGGGGACTGCTCATATTAAGAAGAAAATAGAATCTGCTTCCATCAAAATTCAGGATCATTTCATTTTGACGTTTGGATTAAAAACTGGTGACGATGCAAAATTCTTAACATTCAGAAAGTTTTCTCCTTTGTGCAAAAAGTTACTTCGTGGTGCAGACATCGGGAGATATTCTTATACTTATAAGGGGGAATACGTATTTTTTGATCCCGTGGCAATGAGAAAAAATCGCAAAACAGCTCGTCCGGGAAGCAAAGAGCGATTTGAGCAACCTAAAGTTCTTGTTCGAGATACTGGTGGAGGATTAAAATGCACCTTTGAAAATGAAGATTATTATGTAAAAGATGTGATTATTCTTTCTGATGGTGAAGGAAATACATCGGCATTAAAAATGCTTGCCGCCATTCTTAACTCCAAAGTTATGAAATTTTATTACGAAACAACATTTCCAACGCTTCATGTTCAGAGTGACGAACTTGCAATGCTACCAATTAGGAAAGATTTCGTAATAGACTCTCCCAACTTGCAAGTGCTCGCATTAGTGGATTCTATTATTTTGGCAAAACAAGCCGACCCCACAGCCGATACGAGCGAACAAGAACGAGCCATTGACTTGATGGTGTATAAGCTTTACAGCTTGACCTACGATGAAGTGAAAGTTGTGGACCCTGAAACCACGATAACAGAGGAGGAATATGAACGTGAAATAAGTAAGCAGTTATGAGTAGATTAAGCAAACTATACGATGCCATCGAGACGCTTCGCAAAGAAGGCGTTTCAACGGACGACTTGGAAGAAAAGGTGAGTCAAGCAGAGGAGGATATCATCAAGAAAGAGATTCTCCCCATATTGACGCAGAACATTGAGCCTGCCCTTCAGCAGGTGAAGCGCGAGCTTGTACTGGTCGTTGACTATCAGCCCGGTCAGCCTATAAGCGTCCATCTAAGCCGTAAGCGCAACTTCACGGCAGAAATTGCCGATGCCAAGGAAATTGTACAAGATCCCATCGTGGAGCATGGAGAGAGAAAGATCAAACAGGAAAAGATTGAGCGTTCTTCTCCAACTGATATGGCAGTTTTCTTCCCCGATGGCACGATGATTGCAGAGGAACACGCCAAAGATACGTTGGAGAAAGTAGTTCGCAAAATAGGCGTGGTAAGAGTGCGCCAAGTGGTGGAAGCACAAGGGTTGGTGATGTGCAAGGTGCCCGTCATCTCCAACCGTCGCGACACCAAGTATGGCCGGGCTCAAAGAGACCTCGGCAATGGTTGGTTCCTCATGACCCACTGCAACAACAAGATGAAGAAGGCTTTCCTTGAAAAGGTGAGCGCAGCCCTGGGCTTGGGGCTTAGAATAGTATTGAATTAACGACAACGAAATGGAACACAGTTATCACATTCCTCATCTTCCACTGCCTTTTGACATTGAGACAAAAGCTGTGATGAAACAGTTGATTTCCGCCAACCGCAAATTGGCGGAGCTCAGAGGTGTGGCCCAAACCATTCCCAATGAGAATATACTTATAAGCACGCTGACCTTGCAGGAAGCAAAAGACAGTTCGTTGGTTGAGAATATCGTTACGACACAGGACGACCTTTACAAAGAAGAGTCAGGGCTACAGCAGACCGTGACAAATGCTTCTGCTAAAGAGGTGCTCGATTATCGTGCTGCCATATTGCGCGGATTTGATCTGGTGCGGAGCAAGAAAATCCTGACATGCAATATCATCTGCCAAATACAGCAAGAACTAGAGCACAACCGTGCCGGTTTCCGTGCATTGCCAGGAACGATGCTCAAGCGAGGTGATGGTGAGGTGGTATATACTCCGCCTCAGACTGGTGATGAGGTGCGGCAACTGATGGACAACCTGGAAGATTTTATCAACAACGACACTCTTACCGACATCGACCCACTGGTGAAGGTAGCCATCGTGCACCACCAATTTGAAAGCATTCACCCATTCTATGATGGTAACGGCAGAACGGGACGTATCATCAACATCCTGTTGTTGGTCATCTATGATTTGCTTGACTTGCCAATTTTGTACTTAAGTCGCTATATCACTCACAACAAAGGCTCTTACTATCAACTCATACAGGCCATTAGGGATAAGTCTGACGACAACGCGAATGAATGGGAGCAGTGGGTGTTGTTCATTCTGAAGGGCATAGAGGAAACAGCTGATAATACCATCTGTCTTATCAAGCAGATTTCCAACTTGATGAATCAGTATAAGCAAGTGCTTCGTCCGCTGTTTGTAAAACAGTACAAGCACGAGTTGCTCAACAACCTGTTCAATCACCCTTATACGAAGATTGAGTTTGTGGAGCGCGACATGATGGTTTCACGTCAAACCGCGAGTAAGTATCTGGACATGATAACTCAAACCGGTCTGCTGCAAAAGATAAAAATGGGAAAAGAGAACTACTACATCAATACCAAATTGGTGGATCTTTTCATCAATCAGTCCGGTGAGCATAAATCCAACGACTTAACATGATAGAAAGAACGTGTTAAGCAAAACGCCATTTCCTTAACACGTCGCATGCAACATGTTAAGCAAGTCGGTGTTTGGTTAACATGATAATTCGAACAGATTACACCTTAATATCATAACAAAGGCATAAGAAACAAGAACCCCATAAACGCAAAAAGCGTGCAACTCATTGAGCTGCACGCTTTTGCTTATTGTTTATTATGTGTTTACCTTTCGGCATTACTTAACCTCCTCGAAGTCGGCATCCTGGACATTGTCGTTCTGACCACCTGCCTGCTGGCCACCCTGAGCACCATTGAAGCCGGCATCAGCACCTGGCTGAGCACCCTGGGCACCCTGATACATCTGAGCAGAAGCAGCCTGCATAACCTGGTTGAGGTTGTTGATAGCAGTATCGATAGCGGCAACGTCGCCAGCCTTATGAGCATCCTTGAGCTGCTGGAGAGCAGACTCGATACCAGGCTTCTGGTCTGCAGGAATCTTATCACCATTGTCCTTCAAGAAGTTCTCGGTGGTGAAGATCATAGAGTCAGCCTGATTCATCTTATCTACACGCTCACGCTCAGCCTTATCAGCAGCAGCATTCTGCTCTGCCTCAGCCTTCATACGCTTGATTTCCTCCTCGCTCAAGCCGCTTGAAGCCTCGATACGGATAGCCTGCTCCTTACCTGTAGCCTTATCCTTAGCGCTAACATTCAAGATACCGTTAGCATCGATATCGAATGTAACCTCAATCTGTGGAACACCACGACGAGCTGGAGCAATACCCTCAAGATTGAACTGACCGATAGACTTATTCTGTGCAGCCATTGGACGCTCACCCTGAAGAACATGAATTGTTACAGCAGTCTGATTGTCGACAGCGGTAGAGAATGTCTCGCTCTTCTTGCAAGGAATTGTTGTGTTAGCCTCGATAAGCTTTGTCATTACACCACCCATAGTCTCGATACCGAGGGTAAGAGGAGTAACATCGAGAAGAACGATATCGCTCTTATCACCAGTAAGCACAGCACCCTGGATAGCAGCACCAACAGCAACAACCTCATCTGGGTTTACACCCTTTGAAGGCTCTTTGCCGAAGTAGTTCTTAACCAAAGTTTGAACAGCAGGGATACGGCTTGAACCACCTACGAGGATAACCTCATCAATATCTGATGTCTGAAGCTTAGCATCACGCATAGCGTTCTGGCAAGGTACGAGACAAGCCTGGATAAGGTTGTGTGCCAACTGCTCGAACTGTGAACGAGTCAATGTCTTAACCAAGTGCTTAGGCATACCACCCTCTGCGCTGATGTAAGGCAAGTTGATTTCTGTAGAAGTTGTAGAAGACAACTCAATCTTAGCCTTCTCAGCAGCTTCCTTCAAGCGCTGCATAGCCATTGGATCCTTTGTAAGGTCGATACCCTCATCAGCCTTGAAGCCCTGAACGAGCCAATCGATGATTACCTGGTCGAAGTCATCACCACCAAGGTGAGTATCACCATTAGTAGAAAGAACCTCAAATACACCGCTACCGAACTCAAGGATAGAGATATCGAAAGTACCACCACCAAGGTCGAATACGGCAATCTTCATATCCTTGTCAGCCTTGTCTACACCATAAGCAAGAGCAGCAGCAGTTGGCTCGTTAACGATACGCTTTACATCAAGACCTGCAATCTGACCAGCCTCCTTAGTAGCCTGACGCTGTGAGTCAGAGAAGTAAGCAGGAACGGTGATGACAGCCTCAGTAACTTCCTGTCCGAGATAGTCTTCAGCAGTCTTCTTCATCTTCTGAAGAATCATAGCAGAAATCTCCTGTGGAGTATACTTACGACCTTCGATATCTACACGTGGGAAACCACCCTCGTTAGTTACAGTATAAGGTACGCGAGTAACTTCCTTAGCGCACTGCTCGTATGTCTCACCCATGAAACGCTTGATAGAATAAACGGTGTTCTTTGGGTTTGTGATAGCTTGACGCTTAGCAGGGTCACCAACCTTACGTTCACCATCCTTTACGAAGCCTACAACAGAAGGTGTTGTACGCTTACCTTCGCTATTTGCGATTACTACTGGTTCGTTGCCTTCGAATACAGCAACGCAACTGTTTGTAGTTCCTAAGTCGATTCCAATAATCTTTCCCATAGTTATATTTATTTTTTTGTTATTATACATATTATTATATACATGCACCACACATGTACACCGATATATTTGCAAACCATGTGCCAAAGGAATATGACTATGAGAGATGCGACAGCAATATGACAATTTGACAGAAAAAGGCTGCACACCATAGTCTTTGCGACTAATAGCATGCAGCCTTGTCAGATATTGGTTGATAAATTGTTTTATTCTTCCTTTTTATCAGCAATAGCTTGCTTGATAAGTCCTTCGAGCTCTTCGCACAATTCTGGATTATCTCTTAGCATAGCCTTTGTGGCATCCCTACCCTGTGCCAGTTTTGTTCCGTTGTAGCTAAACCATGAGCCTGACTTCTGGATGATTCCGTAGTCAACGCCGAGGTCGAGGATTTCACCTATTTTAGAGATACCCTCGCCAAACATGATTTCAAACTCTGCCTTACGGAAAGGAGGAGCAACCTTGTTCTTGATTACCTTCACACGTACTTGGTTACCGATTATCTGGTCACCATCCTTGATTGCTGAAACCTTACGGATATCCAAACGAACGCTTGAGTAGAACTTCAAAGCATTACCACCTGTGGTTGTCTCAGGGTTACCAAACATCACACCAATCTTCTCGCGCAACTGGTTGATGAAGATGCAAGTGGTGTTGGTCTTAGATATTGTAGAAGTAAGCTTACGCAAAGCCTGACTCATGAGTCGTGCCTGTAGACCTACTGCCGAATCGCCCATATCGCCCTCTATCTCCTTCTTAGGAGTAAGCGCAGCCACAGAGTCGATAACAATGATATCGATAGCGCTTGAGCGTATCAGCTGATCAGCAATCTCCAAAGCCTGCTCACCATTATCTGGCTGAGATATCCACAGATTGTCGACATCTACACCAAGTTTGGCAGCATAGAAACGGTCGAAAGCATGCTCAGCATCGATGAATGCAGCAATACCGCCATTCTTCTGAGCCTCAGCAATAGCGTGAATGGCAAGAGTTGTCTTACCCGACGACTCAGGACCATAAATCTCGATGATACGTCCTTTTGGATAGCCGCCTACGCCAAGAGCTACATCAAGACCGATGCTACCAGTAGGGATAACCTCTACATTCTCAATCTGCTCATCACCCATACGCATGATAGAGCCTTTACCGAAATCTTTTTCTATCTTAGACATAGCTGCTTGCAGGGCTTTCAGCTTACCCTCTTGCATAGCCTTCTGTGTGTCTTCGTTTTCTTTAGCCATAAATATTAATTTATGAGGTTATTGGGGTTAAGAAACTGATGGAGTATTAAAGTTCCAAGTCGCCATCAAACTGCTCGTGCCAAGGCAATCCCTGCTTGTTGAGCTCTTCCATGAATGGATCTGGATCAAACTCCTCAACATTGTGAACACCTGGTTTTCTCCAAAGACCCTTGCAGAACATCATAGCGCCAATCATTGCAGGCACACCTGTGGTATAAGAAACACCCTGCATGCCAGTCTCGTTGTAAGCATCCTGGTGCTTACAGTTATTATATATATAATAGGTGTGCTCCTTGCCATCCTTCAAACCACGAATGCGGCAGCCGATACTTGTCTCGCCCTCATAGTTCTCGCCAAGATCCTGTGGGTTAGGCAACACAGCCTTCAAGAACTGCAATGGCACAATCTTAACCTTAGCTGTACCTGTACCATCAGCCAATGGAGCCTCATACTCAATTTCATCGATACGGCTCATGCCGAGGTTCTCGATGCAGTCGAGATATGTGAGATACTGCTGACCGAATGTCATCCAGAAGCGTGCACGCTTGATAGTTGGATAGTTGATAACCAACGATTCAATCTCCTCATGGTGCAAGAGGTAAGATTCGCGAGGACCGATATTTGGATAAGTCAATGGCTTATGAATCTCCATTGGCTCAGTCTCGATATACTTACCATTCTCATAGTAAAGACCCTTCTGAGTAATCTCTCGGATGTTGATTTCTGGGTTGAAGTTTGTAGCGAAAGCCTTGTGGTGGTTACCAGCATTGCAGTCTACGATATCGAGATACTGAATCTCATCGAAATGATGCTTAGCAGCATAAGCTGTGAAGATGCTTGTTACACCTGGGTCGAAACCACAACCAAGGATAGCAGTAAGACCAGCCTGCTCAAAGCGCTCACGGTAAGCCCACTGCCAAGAATACTCAAAGTGAGCCTCATCCTTTGGTTCATAGTTCGCGGTATCCATATAGTTGCATCCGCAAGCCAAACAAGCATCCATGATTGTAAGGTCCTGATAAGGCAATGCGAGGTTGATAACGAGTTCAGGCTTATAGTCGTTGAACAATGCCTTCAGCTGCTCTACATCGTCAGCATCTACCTGTGCGGTCTTGATGTCAGCCTTATATCCCTTTGCCTTAATGGCAGCTACCAAGTCGTCACATTTCTGCTTACGACGGCTTGCAATCATAAACTCTGTAAAAACGTCAGAGTTCTGAACAATCTTAAATGCCGCAACGGTAGCTACACCTCCGGCACCAATCATAAGTACTTTGCTCATTTACTATTATTTTTTAATGTTTAATATTCTATATTGAAAGTTTATTTTATCTCATCAGCTCTGATACCCAAAGCGCTAAGAAGAGAATATCCGAGTATCTCCTGACGGAAGTTGCCACCCATCATAGGTTGCATAGCGAAGAGAGTGACACGTTTCTGCTCATCGTCTACATTCTTCAGCACATGGCGCAATTCGTCATATAGCTCAGGAGTATCAGCATTTGGTATTACCATAATACGCTTAACAGGTTCTTGAGCCAACACAGCCTGAAGCAGTTCAACCATAAACTGATTCTTTGTCACCATATCTTCTACCGGAAGAGATGTAACAAGGAATTCTCCAAGTTGTTCATCTTTGAAAGCCTGGGCATTCAGTTCTGTTTCATAGTCAGATGGTTTAAAGTTGTCCATCTTCTTAGAGTCGCGATTGTGCACCAACACCAACTGAGTTTCATGTTCGCCAGGTCTTAGTCCACCATCAAGAGCCACGCATACTGCCCATTGACTGATATCTGCAGCATGAATACGTCTGCCCAGCATACGTTCAAAGTTAACCGTGAGGTCGAAAGCCACATGGTCTACATAGTCAGCATCAGCGATAATTACATTCTCGCTCCATTTTACTGTTGTTGTATCTTGAAGATTCATACTGCAAAGATAGTGCAAAATTTCGATTAAGCGAAGAGAATGCAAATGTATTTGTATTCTTGAGCGTAAGAAATTTATTCAAACGAGTGGAAAGATAGTGCAAGTGAGGGCAATGTGAGCTTGCTCACACATTGCCGAGCGTAGCCTATCTTATATAATAACAAAAGAAATACGAAGTTTTCTTTTTTATTACCGAGTGCAGCCACTTAAGCTCATTATCAAAACCTATTGTAAAAAAATCAAATCTTTAGGCGTAGGATTAAATTATAATACGTAACTTTGCCATCACAACAATAATACAAGTTACTAATTTAATAACAATCAATATGAAAAGTATTTTGGAAGGCCGTCCTGCTCTCGCTGCTGAAGTTGAGAAGACAGCCGAAGTTGCAGGCTATCTGTGGCAAAACGGATGGGCTGAGCGTAACGGTGGAAACATCACCGTAAACATTACCGACCTTATCGACGACGAAGTTAGAGCGATGCCAGCCATCAGCGAAGTTAAGCAGATTGGCGTTACCCTTCCTTATCTCAAAGGTTGCTATTTCTATTGCAAGGGAACAGGCAAGCGTATGCGCGACCTTGCTCGTAAGCCTATGGAGAATGGTTCTGTAATCCGCATCCTTGACGACTGCGCAAGCTATGTTATCATTGCCGACAACGTGGTTAATCCTACCAGCGAATTGCCAAGCCACCTTACTGTTCACAACCGCATGATTGAGAGTGGTTCTGCTTACAAGGCAACCGTTCACACCCACCCTATCGAGCTCATCGCTATGAGCCACAACAAGAAATTCATGGGTAAAGACGTGCTTACAAACATTCTTTGGAGCATGATTCCTGAAACAAAGGCTTTCTGCCCATTAGGTCTCGGCATTGTGCCTTACGAGTTGCCAGGAAGCGTTAAGCTTGCTGATGCCACACTCGCAGAGCTTGAAGACTACGATGTTGTAATGTGGGAGAAGCACGGAGTCTTTGCTAAGGGTCTTGATGCTATGGATGCTTTCGACCAGATTGACGTTCTCTCTAAGAGCGCTAAGATATACATCGACGCTAAGTGCATGGGCTTTGAGCCTGACGGTATGTCGCAGGAGCAGATGCACGAGATGAGCGTGGCATTCAACTTGCCAAAATAACTAACTGAATAAATATATAGTTAAAGGCGTACAACTGAAATCCGAAAGGAAATCCGTTGCACGCCTTTTTCATATCAATTATTCTAATCTAACCAAAATTCTAAATCATCTGTGGCAAGAATGTTGAGAACACAAGAATAGCAATACCCAATATCAATACTGCTATAGTCTTCTTATTGCATCCTGCCCACTCCTTAAGGATAATGCCCCAAACATTAGAGAATGTAACGTTGAGCGCCATAAGGATACAGAACGAAAGTGTCATCAAAGTTGGAGCCTCGGTGAGGAATCCTTTGCCCAACGACAAGCCAAAGAACTGGCTATACCACAATGCGCCTGCAAGCAAACAGAACATAAGGTTATTACCCCAAACTGCTTTTTTCTTATAATCGCCCCAAGTGTGGTTCACTTGATTCTGATAGAAGCAGTAGATGGCATTTGTTATAAAGCCACCAAAGGTAACGAGCATTGTTGCAGGCAGAGTTTTAAACATGTCAGGAGTATCTGCACCGAAGTTGATATCCTTACCAAACTCCAAACCTACGTTGAAGCATCCACTCATCAAACCAGCCAAGATGGCGATAGCCAATCCCTTAGGGAAGTTGAAATCGCTAACTGCCGACTTCATTTCTTCGTCCGACAACGATGCAACCTTCAAAGAGCCAGCATAGCCAATAACGCCGATACCAAGCAAAGTAACCAATACTCCAATTACAACAGAGATAGTAAGTGCATTGAGAGCATTAAGCTCAGGGAAGAACAAATCGAGCAACAAAGGTCCCATGATGGTACCAAGTCCGGCACATGTTCCAAGAGCTATAGACTGTCCGAGAGCCACACCAAGGTAGCGCATAGAGAGTCCGAAGGTCAATCCACCAACACCCCAGAGGATTCCGAAGAATATAGTCATCCAGATATTAAATCCTGGAGCAACAGTAAAGAGTTCAAATAGGTTATGTCCTGCAGGCACAGCGAGCAGAGCGCCAAGCAATGGAAGTATCAGCCAAGCAAAAACGCCCTGTACTATCCAATAGCTTTCCCAGCTCCAGTCCTTAACCTTATTGATAGGAACATAGCTGCTGGATTGGCAAAATGCTCCAGCAGCTATGATAAGTAGTCCGATAATAATCTCCATTGTTTATCGCTTAGAAGTTACGTCAGCAACATACTGATCGATGTCTGCGATAAATTCCTGACCAACAGGAACATTGTTGCGAACGCAGAACTCGTCGTATACAGCCTGCCATGGCATAGCCTTCTGCTCCTCGATAAGAGCGAGTACCTTGTAGCCTTCGCCAGCAAGTTCAAGCTTAGAGATAGTCTCCTTTGGTTCGAGAAGAGCACGAAGCATGCACTTCTGAGCAGCACGAGAACCAATAACGTAAGCACCGATACGGTTGATAGAACCATCGAAGAAGTCAAGACCATAGTGTACGCGGTCGAGAGCATTTGCACGAACAATCTCGAAGAACAACTCCTGTGTTGGGTCGTCCATGATTGTTACGTGGTCTGAGTCCCAACGTACAGGACGAGAAACGTGAAGCATCAACTCCTTGAGGAATGGGAGCACAGCCGAAACCTTATCAGCAGGCGACTCTGTTGGATGATAGTGACCAGTATCGATAGTCAAAATCTTATCGTTCTGAGCAGCATAAGCTGTATAGAAGTCGTGTGAACCTACAGTAAACGACTCAAGACCGATACCGAATACCTTACCCTCGATACAATCCTTCATCATAGGCTGCTTCTTCTCGAAGATTTCGTCGAGCGACTTCTTCAAAGTGTTGCGATACAAAGCGTGGTTTACAGAAACGTCCTTGCAACCATCGTGTACCCAAAGGTTCATGATACATGGATCATTCTGAGCCTCACCCATAGCATTAGCGATATCACGGCAACGCTTTGTGTGCTCTACCCAGAACTGACGGATGCCCTCATCAGGGTTAGCCAAAGAAAGGTTTCCTGACTTTGGATGCGAGAAGCTTGAAGAGTTGAAGTCGAGCTTAGTGTTATTCTCCTTAGCCCAATCAATCCATGACTGGAAGTATTCTACAGTCACCTCGTCGCGGTCTACAACCTTTCCCTTGAAGTCGCCATAAATCTCGTGAAGATTCAAGCGGTGGTTACCTGGGATAAGGCTCTTAGCCTTGAGGATATCCTGACGGAGTTCGTCTATGTTGCGAGCTGCACCAGGGAAGTCACCTGTCGACTGAATACCACCCGACAAAGCACCAGCCTGTACCTCAAATCCCTTTACGTCGTCTGCTTGCCAGCAATGCAAAGAGAGATGGAAGTCCTGCAACTGCTTCAATACTTTTTCTGTGTCGATACCGATTTCGGCATAACGCTCTTTGGCTACTTCATAAGCCTTTGTTACCAATTCTGTTTTCATGTTAGTTTTTATAGTTTTACGTTTTTATTAAATATTATTTTGTTATTTCAAGATATTTCTCGTAAGCGGCATCCCAAACCTCCTTATCCTGAGGTTCGAAAGCCTTTAGCTCTATGCTATTTGCGATGATGGCGCGCATCTGCCAGATGTCGTCAACCATGCCAGCAGCCTTTGCCTGGAGCATGATATTGCCGATAGCTGTACCCTCCTGAGGACCTGCCAACACCTTTACGCCGCAAGAGTTTGCTGTAAACTGGTCGAGATACTCATTCTTTGAGCCACCACCAATAATATGCAGCACATCGATATCGAAGTCGGCAAACTCCTTAAGCCATGTTATAACCTGACGATAGCGCAAAGCCAAAGAGTCGAAAATACAACGACATGTCTGAGCATAACCTACAGGCTCAGGCTGATTGGTGCGACGGCAATATTCGTTGATAGCCTCAACCATAGAAGCAGGGTTTACAAACAATTCATCGTCAGGATTGATGATGCTGCGGAAAGGTTCACATTTCATAGCTGCCGACTGCAACTCTGCATGGCCTAAACCTTCAGCATCCTTCCATTCCTTACGGCAACGCTCATAAATCCACATACCGCAGATATTCTTCAAGAATCGAGTAGTATTCTCTATACCGCCCTCGTTGGTGAAGTTGAGGTCGAAGCTACGCTCGTTGATAACAGCATTCTTTGTCTCGATACCCATAAGGCTCCATGTGCCGCTACTCAAATAAGCAAACTTCTCGTTCTTTGCAGGCACAGCAGCTACGGCGCTACCTGTGTCGTGACCAGCAACAGCAATTACAGGGATTGCTCCAAGACCTGTCATATTCTGAACCTCTGGAGTAAGAGTACCTATCTTTGTGCCTGGGTTAACCATTTCGCCAAACTGGCTACGCTTCAATCCTACACTCTCTACGAGCGAATTGTCGAGGTCGTGAGTGCGAGGGTCGAGCTTCTGTGATGTAGAAGCGATGGTATATTCGCAAACAGCCTTGCCTGTGAGCATATAGCTAAGAGCATCTGGCACAAACAATATCTTTTCAGCATTTTCGAGTGCCACATCCTGTGCCTGCTTCATAGCATAAAGCTGGAACAGAGAGTTGAAGTTCATAAACTGTATACCTGTGATATCGTAAACCTTCTCCTTAGGCATGCATTTATCGAAATATTCCTCCATCTTACCGAAGGTGTGAGGGTCGCGATAAGCAAGAGGGTTGCGCAATATGCTGCCATTCTTGTCTACACATACGAAGTCAACACCCCAAGTATCAATACCGATGCTTTGGATTTCAATATTCTTCTTTGCTACGAGCTTCAATCCTTTAATAATCTCATTATACAGAGCGTAGATATCCCAATAGAAATGTCCACCTGTCTGTATAAGGTTGTTGTCAAAGCGAGTAAGCTCTTCGAGCACCATCTTACCATTTTCGATAGTACCTATAATAGTTCTGCCGCTTGTAGCACCAAGGTCGACAGCAAAGAAATGTTTTGGTTGTTCCATCTTTGCGGATAGTTAAATATCGTGATTTAGTTTAGTTATTTGCTTAGTTTTTGACTAGTTATGTTTAGTCGTTTGCAAAGATAGTTCTTTTAATAATGTCAGCAACATGGTTATTTGATTTTTGTTCATTAAGTTTTGAGATTGGTAAATATGCTTACTTTATAAATAGGTATAGAGAAATATGTAGAAAAAACAAGATTAGGTCGATAGTATGAAAAAAAATGTGTAAGTTTGCATCTTGATTAATCAAATTACAAATATACTTTTCTAAAAAATCATGTCTACACTATCAATTGCCATTATCTTGGCATTCGTTATCGGCTATCTTTTCATAGCCATTGAAAGCGTAACTAAAATCAACAAGGCTGCGATAGCCTTGCTTATGTTCGTAGTCTGCTGGACCATCTTTATGATCGACCCAGCCTCTCTTGTTCCTGCTCTCGCAAGCGTCGACCACAGTCAGATGGCTAATGCCGTGAGCAAGATTATCGAGGAACACCTTGGTGAAACCGGTACTACTCTTTTCTTCCTTATGGGTGCCATGACCATCGTTGAACTTGTCGACCAGAATGGCGGTTTCAACTTTGTCAAAGACACTCTGAAGACCAAGAGTAAACGCTCATTGCTATGGCGTATTGCCATCATGACCTTTATTCTTAGTGCCATCCTCGACAACCTCACCACTTCTATCGTGATGATTATGATATTGCGCAAGCTCGTCAAAGAGCGCAAGGATCGTGTCATCTATGCTTCGCTTGTCATCATCGCAGCCAACTCTGGTGGTGCATTCTCGCCTATTGGCGACGTTACAACCATCATGCTTTGGAACAAGGGCGTTATCACAGCAGCAGGTGTTATTACCGAAGTGCTGATTCCTTCTATCGTTTCTATGGTCATCCCTGCCTACGTTCTTTCATTAAGCCTTAAGGGCGAGCTGGTTGTACCAGAAGCCAATAAGGCAGCAAACGCAGAAGAAGACTATCTCACAGCCTCTCAGCGTAAGCTTATCTTCTTCTTGGGTGTGGGCGGTTTGATCTTTGTTCCTATCTTCAAGACCATCACCCATCTGCCTCCTTTCGTAGGTATTTTGCTCGTTCTCGGTATTCTTTGGACTGTTACAGAGAGCATGTATCGCCACCTTGAGCACGACGACTGCGACGGTATGCAGAAGCGTGTAAGCCGTATGCTCACTCGCATCGATATGTCTACCATTCTCTTCTTCCTCGGTATCTTGATGGCTGTAGGCTCTTTGCAGACTATCGGAGCCTTGGCACAGCTTGGCGAAGGTCTCAACGTTTGGTTTGACGGCAACCACTATCTCGTTACTGGTATCATTGGTGTGCTCTCAAGTATTGTCGACAATGTGCCTCTCGTAGCTGGTTGTATGGGTATGTATCCTGTACAGGCTGTAGGCGATATGGCTGTCGACGGCATCTTCTGGCAGCTCTTGGCATACTGTGCTGGTGTGGGTGGTTCTATGCTCATCATCGGTAGTGCCGCAGGTGTTGTTGTAATGGGCTTAGAGAAGATCACTTTTGGCTGGTATATGAAGCACATTTCTTGGGTTGCTTTCTTAGGATATATCGCCGGTATCGTAAGCTACTGGGCACTTAGAACTTTCGTGTTCTAAGTAAAGAACGAAGAATATAAGTGAAGAGTGAAGAACGAAGAGTGAAGAATCCATTAGTCTTATTGCTATTTGATTCTTCACTTTTCCCTCTTCACTCTTCGTTTTTATGCGACTAGTCGCATAAACAAATGCGACTAGTCGCATAAGCTCTTTCGAATAGTCGCATACGCTTATGCGACTACTCGCTTAAGCATACGAGTGCATGCCTGTGAGGAAGTAGTTCACACCAAAGTATGTCATGATAATACTCAAGAAAGCTAAGGTCATATATACGTGGTATGTTATTGGCTTACGGAATAATGGTAAGCTCTGAGAGTGTACCACCACGGCGTATAGCATAAAGGTGATAAGCGCCCAGGTTTCCTTGCTATCCCAACTCCAATAATTTCCCCAACTAACGTTTGCCCAAATAGCTCCAATAAAGATACCGAAGCCCATGCAAGTGATGGCAGGATATAGGAATATTCGGCTCAACACCTGTAAAGCTTCTGCATGCGAGCGCATAGCCAAGCCCATGATGCCACAGATGAATGTCAACGACAGCAGAGCGTAGCTCATCATGATGATGCTGACATGCAGGCTCAATAGCGGACTATTCAGTACTGGCATCATTTGTCCTATGGCTGGGTCCATCTGATTGATATGGCTCACTAGCAAGAAGAAGCCTGAGAGCAGGAAGCCAAACACCATCATCAGGCGTATCTTCATCTGCATGACTATGGCTATCAGCATCACAAACCATGCCACAGTGAGCATACTCTCGTAGCCATTCGACATAGGAATATTACCACTCACTATCCAGCGCAAAGCCAAGCCGAAGGTCAATGCTGCAAACGACAAACAAAGAAGTATAGGCAAAGCCACATCGAGCACCTTGACATGGCGCTTCTTTGTCATGCGATAGATGGTATAGAATAGGGCTATAAAGCCAAGCGTGAGGTTTACCATGAAGAGGATTGTGGCAAAAGGAAAGGCGTTGATGATGCACTCAGCACGATATTGGGCTACTGTAGGCAACGAACTTCCTGCGCTCATGCTCTGATATTTCTTCATCTTTTCGAGATAGATATCCACATTATCCATCTTGCCAGCTCTAACATCTTCGTAGAGCAACGAGAACACATTATTTATATACATAGCATGCTGACGCTCCACAGCCATAGGCAATCTGTCTACAGGCGCATACCATTTTGTGGTGCCAGCCTTGATGAATGGTTCGTTTCTGGTAGCCTTTACATTCTTGGTAAAGGTATATGGCAACACCTTCATCGATATACCGCGACGCAGATTTACTATTAGTTGCAGTTTGCCATCTATATCTGCCGCCTGCTGATGAAACTTATCTTGATTACCGCTATAGAATTCCTGCAAATATTGTCCAATGATATAGCCTCCCATTTCGCTATTAAAGAAAGTCTTCATAGAGCAATAATCAGGCAACTGCATAGTAGATTTCAGTTCGCCACTCTTTATCTTTATGAAAGGTTCGTTTTCCCATACTTCGCCATAGAACAGCCATCCCGACAGCACTTGTTCTGCCGAGAGTCCTCTGTATGAGCGTGCTCCATATATCTTCTTGCAGAAGTCGAGAGCATAGGTCTGCACAGGACAAATGCGATTATTGTATAATATGCATAGTTTGCCAAACTTTTCAGCTTCAGCCTTAGGCAATACAGCCTGTTGCAGATTGTCTGATGATGCAGGCGACGACTGGGCATACGCTTTGTTGCCATTACCTATACCTATAGTAAATAGCAAGGCTATGGCGAGCGCGCCTTTCTTTATCAGGTCGCTTGAGAGCAATCGGCGATAGCTTCCCTTAGGATCGACGAGCATCCAAACGAGGGCTATAAAGAGTAGCGCATAGCCGGTATATGTAATAGGAATGCCGTAGGGGTCGGCATTTATTGCAAGCACACTACCCTTTCCGTCTTCGTCATACGACTGCTGATAAAACCTGAATGAGCGATGAGAATAGATATTATTCATCGACACAAAGCCTTCGCTCTTTTCGTTGCCATCAACAATAGTAAATCGCGAAGAATAGTCGGCTGCAGCATTAGTGCCATCGTGCATCTTTGTTTCAAAGCGTTGCAAGCATACCGAAAATGGCAACAGCTCTTCTTTCATTCCTTCTTCGCCATTATTTGTCATATATGAGTTCACGGTCTGCCCCACTCTCAGATGTATCATGCCTCGCTTAGCTGTTATGTGAGTAATCAATGCACCAGCCAATATCACTACAAACGACAGATGCAGAGCAAGTGTCGAAACTCGTCGTACCTTGCGCTTGATGATATAAAAAATACCGAGTGCCGTCATCACAGCCCATAGCAATATAAACCACCACGAACCATAGATATGCGTATGCACATAGTCTGTGCCTTGAGCTTTCTCCACTATTGTGGCTACAGCCATGCTCACGAGCACAAGGATATAGAGTATAGAGATAATCTTTTTAATCATTTCCAGATTTATTTGCGTTTGCTTTTTAGCAAAGATTCTAAAATTAAAACTTCAATATTTGACGTTGCAAAGATAGAAGTTTATTTCGACATATAACTATGATAAGCAAAAAAACAGCCAAGTTGCTAAGAGCTTGGCTGTTCTTGTTTATACAATTTTATACAGATTATATAGCATTGATGAATGCAACTACTGCATCGCGTTGCTCCTTGGTAGCATTGTAGAAGTTGAGTGCTGCGTTGTAAGCATCGCTGCGCTTATCGTAGCAATGCCACATGATAGCCTCAACTACGTTGCGTGCACGACAGTCGTGCAAACGGTCGTCTCTACCTGTGAGCAAGCTTGACAATCCACGTCCCCACAAAGGTGTGGTACGACACCAGCCTGTACGTATGTCATTTGCCATAAACAAGCGGTGCTGAACCAAGTCGGTGTAAGGATAAATAGTCTGCTTAGGATATTTAGGCAACATCTCGTTAGGATTCTTGCCTACACTCTCGGCATAAGCCTTGATGGCATTGTCTACCCAATAGTTGTCTTCGCCTGTTGTCCAAGATGGCTTATGGCAGGTAGCACAGTTCCATTGTGTGAAGAGCTTCTTACCCTCCTGCACCTGAGCATCGTCAAGGTTGCGGGCAGCAGGAACAGCAAGACCACGATGCCATACCATGAAGTCGTAGTAGTCTTTGTTGCTCATCTCTTCTTCACCATTATATGGAGCACCATTCAAGAGATATTCCTCAAAGATATTTTTCTTCTTTGCGTTGTTGCAGCTCAAGAGCTCGTACACTCTTTTCTTGATACCCTCATCGGTACCATCAGCATAGTAAGGATGCAATACAGAAGTTTCGCTCTTGCCGCTCTTCTTGATTTCTTCTATCACCTTAGGTTGTTCTGACTGATACTTAGCCCATTGAGCTGTGGTATAGAGATAATGACGATCTGAACGAGTAACGTTAGTGATATTCCAAATTGCGTTAGCACCAGGACCATCCTGCAATGAGGCACGGGTCATAGCATAAGTAAACTTCTTAACTTTCATAGTTCCATCAGCAAGTCTGTACCATGCTCCATTAGAAGCTGTGGCATTTTTGTCACCAGCCCAGTCATTTTTTGATTTATCCCACATTCCCGGGTTCAATTCTACGTGTTTTGCTTCCTCTTGGTAGACCTTCTTCATGTCATCTTCATCAATAGCATCAAGAAGACCTGTACCATAGATACCGATGGTAGACTCAAGGCGCACCTCATAGTTGGTAGGCTTTGGATTAGTGTTGAAGGCTGACTGAGGGATTGTAACCTCAGGATATTGCAGGCTAAACTCCTCGCCATCCTTAGGGAACTTCATAGCCAGTCCACTTGGCATTGATGATACTGGTATCCAGTCGATATTCATCTGCTTCTCGTCGAGAGGTGCAGAGAATGGAGCCATAGCCTTGGTCTGTGGCATACCTGTAACTTCTGAGATATATGAATTAGCCTTATATTCGTATGTTTTACCTTCGGCATCAACAGCAGAACCTGCTGTTGGGTGATATACTACGAGCAGATAGCCATTGCCAAACTTGTCGCCAAGATACTGATTCTGCACCTTGCCATGACCATAGCCTGGATGGCAATGTATACAACTTGAACGCACCCATGCTGGACCGAGTCCCTTACGAGGAGCATCAGCAATAGTATAGATATGCTCAAAGAAGTCTTCACCCTTATTAAAGTTGGTTGACAAACCTTGGTTTGTGGTAGCTGGGCTCTCTGCCGAATAGCTCATTCCTTCATCAGTACCAAGCTGTCCTCCTGGATACCATTCTGATGCTGCGAACACTTCGTTGGCTTTACCAAACTGCGAATTGCCGGTAAGCTTATTGTTTACTGGCGCATCGTCGTCAGAACAAGACACCATAGGCAACGCCATGAGTCCTGCCATCAACATTTTACTAATCCTTAGATAATTCATAATATACCGTTTTTTTAAGTTGTTTATTTTATGCATAATAGCATCTCGCCAATTTTATGTATTGACGAGATGCACAATAAATAATATATATACTAAGCTAATAAAAATTACTCTGGGTTAACCTCGTCAAACTTCAAGTTCCAAACGGTGCTCACATACTTAACGAATGGGTAAGGCATAGCACCTATCTTGCTGATAGCATTCTGGATTGCTGTTTCTACACGCTGACCCTTAGCTGTGGCATTAGCCTGGAAGAACTTGTGGAGACTGTACTGAGCGTTAGAACTTGTACCATCTGTGCCACCATACCATAGGTTCTCTATAGAACGGATGTTGTTCTGGAAGTCGGTTATAGAGTTGTAGCTATATGGCGACTCTACATAGCTGATGTCGCCAGCTTGGAAAGGATTGGCAATCTTTGCTGTACCAACCTCATTAGAGATACCATAAGCAGAACCTTCGTCCAAAGAGATGAGCTGTGCAAGACCGTCCTTCAATGTAGCGAACTTACTAATCTGCTTGTTTCCAGCGTTCTTAAGGTTTGCAGCATATGAAACGCCCTTGTCTGTCTGATACTCAAGACGTGCAGCCTTAACAGCAGCAAGACGCTTAGCGTTAGGATTCTCTGACCATGCTACTTCAAGCTCGTATACGTGGTTTACCAAGTCTTCGATAACAACCTCTGCATACTTCAACTCCTCTGAGCCCTTAACATCGGTGAAGCCTTTGTATGTGTCGTAGCCCTGGAATTCAGCTACCTTACGTGGCTGACCATTGCGGAACAAGATAAACTCAAGAGCGTGGAAACCAAGGATAGAAGCATCCTCAATTGCTTCATCGCTAAATTTGCCTGTTGCGAAATATGAGTGAAGGAGGTTACGGTTCAATGGCCATGAGTCGATATGTGGGTCAATCTCAAAGTCTGAAGCAGCACCACCAAGGAAAGCCTCGCTCTTCTCCCACAATGCACGTGCATCCTTGAATGCTTCACAAGCATCTTTAATATTCTGCTGTGTGAGGTTGCTTGTATTTACACTTTTAGGGAGTGCGGTGTGAAGACGCTCTACGGCATCAGCCAAATTCTTATATGTAGGCTGAATGGTGTTGTCAACAGCATTAGCAAAAACATACTTCAAGTAAGCTTCCTGCTCATCGGTAAGATTAGCGTCGTTAACCTCCTTGTATGCATCACGAAGAGCATTACAAAGTTCAGTGCATGCATCCATAGCGCTCTGACCATAAGCTTTGTTAGTATACTTTGTGCCATCGTCTGGATCGTCATCGCTATCACAAGAAGTAAAACCTAATGGCAATGCCAATACTGCCATGAGCATCACGGCGCTCTTAAAATACTTTTTCATCCTTTTCTGTGTTTATAAATTGTTTATTTATGTTTAATCGAACTTTCGCTAAGAACTATCCTTTGCTTATAAGAACCAGCCTTCGTAAGCAACTCCAATATTTATTGCAGGCTCGTTGTTGTACTGGCTCTTCAAGAATCGGTGCGAATACTCTGCCTTGATAGCCACCTGCTTAACTGGGAAATAGTTGATACCAACTGCCATGCGCTTAACATTGGTATAGTCGTAAGATGTATTCTTGGTCTTAGAAGCATATGGATTATAGTGCTCATAGCGACCAAAGACATAGAGTTTCTGCTCTTCCTTGCGTAGCTTCTCTATCTGCGAGAACACATTGTAGCCGGCTTCAATACCATAAGCAAAGGCATTCTTGCTAACGAAAGCTGAATGATGGAATGGCGAAAGACCATTCAAGCGGTTGGTAAAATACTTCAACTGCTGTGCATCGCTCAAATATCCATAGTCGGCTTGTCCACGAACTATCCAGTTGTGATCATTATAGGTGAAGTCGACAGCACCAATGGCTACAACTCCTTTATACTTTGCCTCAGCGCCATTCTTATTGTTTGGATATGAGTTGCCAATGGCATGACCATAATATCCACTCAAACCAATGCGCAATCCCTTGATGCTATAGTTGTCAAGGCGAAGGGCTGTACCATATTTTGTTGCTATCTCGCCTTCGGTAGGAGTACCAGGACCTTTGTTTATCCAACCTGTGTTTGTGAAGTTGTCTGAATTGAGACCTGCAAGAAACTGCAACTCATAGCGCCAGTTCTTTGTGCGTCCCCAGAAACTTACACCCGTTTGATGCCAGGTGCTTGGCATAATGGTATTCTCCCCCTCAGGACGATATACCGTAAAGAAGTTTAATGGTTCATGATGGGCATTGTTCAAACCTACAGGAACCACGATATGTCCAGCCTTGATGTTAGCCCATTTAGCGAAAGACTTCTGAATCCAGAACTGCTCGAGCTCTACTTCTCCACCTTTCTCTACTTCCTGCTCCCATTCGCCTCCTTCTTCGTCTTCTTTCTCGTATGCCATACCTACTCCACCATGCTCAAACTCTATCTCAGAGCCCATCGACCAACCTTTGCCGAAGTCGTAGCTTAGGTATACAACAGCATGAGGAATATCAAAACGACCATGACTTGGATCATCCTTGTGCTCATCAGCCAAACTATAACGGCTCACGTGGTCGCTATAGAAATTTCTACTATATGCTGCTTCACCATATCCTCCCACATGCAATTGGGCAGAAGCTATATTTGGCAGCATTGTCATAGCGGCTGCAGCAAACATCAAAACCTTACTTCTTGTTTTCATAATTTTGCTAAATATTTATTTTTGTGTGCAAAATTATGGCTATTCAGCGAGCATCGCAATACCTAAATATTGGTAATCATAGGCTTAACTTCCCCTTATGTAGGTATAGCCATCTCAACAGCAAACCAAGCATACCTACATAAGGGGAGTCTAAACAAGGATATAAAAACAATAATGGCGACCACCCTCATAGAATAAAGAGGATGGTCGCCATATATATAATAAGGTATATTTAACAAGCTATTTCTGACGTATCATAGAGCGAGATAAGTCTACAGCAAGCAAGGCTATAGATAATATAAATAAGGTAAGCTCTTCGTCAACACCTTTGTTTACGAAATTATATATCAAGAACAAAGCTAACACAACATCGAAGGATGCGCCAAAGCGAAACTCATGATAAAAACTTGGTTGCTTCTTCAAGGCTTTCACTCCTATGAAACCTGCAAATATTATCACCCCAACTGCCATTGCAACAAACACTATTGCAGCAGGATTGCTAATTACAGCCACCGCTTCAACTATACCATACACAGCTAACGCAACAACAAGCAAGGCTTGCGCCACGCAAAGACCTACCTCCTTAGATGTTATCACCTTTACTTGCTTATTGCCTGTAGTCCAGAGTGCTACATCTATTAATGCAAAGATGAAACAGGCAGCATAAATCACTTTTCCCCACACGCCTGCAGTTTCTTCAAAGAAGAATGACGCCCACGCAATTGTCAACATCAAGCAATCAAACAACAATGTTGTTACCGATTTCTTTGTTCTAATATTCTCCATAATATAACTCTTTGTGTTTTTTTGTTAAATATATAATTAGTAGTTGTTGTCTGGTTGCTATGCCTACATATTTCTAAATTCGCTTGGCTTCTTACCCGTCTTAATTTTAAACTTCGACGAGAAGTAATCTGGCGACTCGAAGCGTAAGCGATAAGCTATTTCCTTGATGCTAAGGGTGGTAGTAGCAAGTAGTTCTTTGGCACGCTGCAAGCGGAGGTCTTGCTGATATAGGGCTGGCGAGATACCTGTAAACTCCTTAAACAGTTTACGGAAGTTGCTATAGCTAACTCCCAACTCTTCTGCCACCTGCTGTATGGTAAGATCAACCTCCAACGATTCACGTATTCGTAAGCGGGCAAGGTTTATCATGTCTACACGAGTATGGTCTTTAGAAAGTTCCATACTACGCTCAAGAGCATACATCAAACCAACGAGATGGTTCACGATGCCTGCCAATATCTGCTGAGAATATGGAGATTCTTCTTGTGCCCGCTTATATGCCTCTTCATACAGGCGGATGATGTCGGCACTAAACCCGACATGGTATATTGGCTTATCTACCGACAAGAAGCCTGCCTTCACACGGTCGTCAACATTCTTACCCTTAAAGCCTATCCAATAGCTCTTCCATCCATTCTTACCCGTAGGATGATAGGTATGCCACTCACCAGGAAACAGCAAGAAGAGGTCGCCAGCCTTTAATGGTATATCCTTGGCATGAGCAGAATTAAAGATGCCCTCACCTTCGGTTATATATAGCAACTGGTATTCATTAAGAACGCGGCCTTTGTCAATATCGAAATAGTAGCCATCAGCATGTCCGCGAGTTGGATAAGTATCGGCAACTCCTATCTCTTCATATCCTACGGTGCTAACGGTAAGACCCCATTGAACGTCTCGAGGGTTAACAACCAAATATTTACTTATCTGCATAGTAATGAGCGTTTGAATGTTGTGTCTATAAATTTAGAATGATGGTTAGGCTTTCACCTGCAAATGACGCATAGGATGACCGCCCCACGCAGAGTCGTTGACATATTCAAATCCGCAAGCTGTATATAGTCGCTCGGCGTCAGGATTGCCTTTGTCAACAAGTAGTCCCACAGCAGGGATATTCAATCTGCCTGCCTTTTCGATTGTTGCATTCAGCAATTTCTTTGCAATACCCTGACGACGATAGCGTTCATCAACAGCTATGCTATCAAGATATAGTTCGCCAGCCTGTGTCTCGTCGTCGATATCAGAAAAGTCTCTACCAAAAGCTTCAAGAGCCGCTGCAACAAAAGCCTTACGGAGGTAGCGAAGGTCTTTGCCATCATAACTTACGCATACACCTGCCACATTGCCATCGTCAGCCAAAGCTACAATAGAATTGCGATAGCTATATTGGCTATTGTCAGCCTCAACAAGACGAATCATCATATCCTCAAAGTCTTGAAGTGTATGCTCTGGTCCTGCGAAATACTGGCAACAATCGTAGTTCATAGCTTGCATTATCAATTTTGCAATAGCTACAGCATGCATCTTTTCTGCTTGTGTAATAGTCATTTTCTAACTTAGGTTTTATAATAACAAACTGCACTCAACAATATGTCGAACTGAAACTTTAGTTATCTGCAAAGATAGTGCAAAATTTCGATTAAGCGAAGAGAATACAAATGATTTTGTATTCTTGAGCGAGAGAAATTTATCCAAACGAGTGAAATAACAAAAGAAATGCGAAGTTTTCTTTTGTATTTCCGAGTGCAGCCTATCTTATAAAAAGCAAAAAACAATAACCCAAAAGGATTATTGTTTTTTACATATTTGATATATACACCTACTATATTTTAGCATGCAGGCAGAGTGAAGTCGAATATTAAGCCACCAGAAAGCTGATTGTCTACCGATATTTTGCCACCATGTAGCAATACGGCATTCTTCACTATGGCGAGTCCTAAGCCTGTACCTCCCATCTTTCTGCTTCGTCCCTTGTCTACACGATAGAAACGTTCGAAGAGTCGTGGCAGATGTTCGCGAGGCACTCCCACTCCATTATCCTTGAATATGAAATGCCACATAGGACCTTCCTTCTGAGCCGAGAGAATAATGGTGGTGCCAACACCAGCGTATGCGATAGCGTTATCCACAAGATTTCTAAACACGCTATATAGCAAACTTTGGTTGCCCTTAACGGCAAGATCCTTAGGCAGCAGATTATTGAAAGCCATATCTTTCTCTGCCAACTGCAAGGCTGTCTCGCTCTTTATTGTTGCCACCATCTGTGTTATATCCACCTCACTAAACTCAGTCTCTTGTGGAGCATCATCCATACGATTCAGAGTAGATATATCATGGAGCAAAGCTGTGAGGCGTTGGCTCTGAGCAAAGCATCGTTGCATAAACTGCTTCTTTGTTTCATCACTCATATCTTCGTTGCCCAGTATTGTCTCCAAATAGCCCTGAATACTTGCCACAGGAGTCTTTAGCTCGTGGGCAATATTCTGAGTGAGCTGTCGCTTCAGCATATCTTGCTCTTTACGTGTAGACTGCAGACGCTTATAAATCTTAATTATTCGCTCTGCTATTTCGCCTAACTCATCGTTAGGGAATTCAGCCAAGTCTTCTGTCTCTAAAGATTCGTTATGGTCGGCTTTATATGCAAAGAGTCGTAGCTTGCCTACATTCTTGCCCAGTCGGCGAGTAAATCGCCACAACACAATAGTCAACACGAGCAATGCACCAAGGGTAAACCATATATAATGTTGGTCGGCACTTAGCGAACGAATAAGATTGTTGTCGTAAGGCAACGCACTACGAACAATCACTTTGCTTTGTGGATAATATGTGGCAGAATAGAAATAGTCGTGATTCAGAGTATTGCTCTTTCTGTCAACAGTATATCCTTTTCCTGTAGCCAGCGCCTGACGAATCTCAGGACGGTTTAAATGATTGGCAGCATGAGTAGGTTTGCTGAGCTTATTATCATAAATCACCTCGCCCTTAGTGTTGATGATGGTGACTCTAAGTCCAGGCATATTGTGCATAGCCACATATTTATTCATAGCGCCAAAGCCTATTAGCTCCATGGTGTCGAGCGATTCAGCCATATGCTCGTTGTAGCCTTGCAACCTTATATTCAGGGCTTCTATCTTAAATTGCTTTTCCCTGTTTTGCTGAAACATGATTAATGCCACGGCAAAGACAAGAAATATCGCCATTACCGAAGCATATAGTTTCTGACCTACTGTTAGTTTCATATTCATCATGCATCAAAATAATATCCGAAGCCCAAGCGGGTAACAATACACTTTGAGAATCTTCCTATCTTTTTTCTCATGCGAGTGATGTTGACATCTACTGTGCGGTCGAGCACCAGCACATCCTTAGGCCAAACTTTATCGATGAGTTCTTGACGTGAAAAGACTCTTCCGCGTTCTTCGAGCAACAGCTTCAACAGTTCAAACTCAGTCTTTGTAAATGGCACATCTTCGCCATCTACAGTCACTGTCTTCTTATCAAGGTTCATCTCCAATCCCTGATAGCGTATCATCTGATGAGCCTCTGTATCAGGAGTTTCTGAAGTACGACGAAGCACGGCTCTTATTCTCACCATCACCTCACGAATAGAGAAAGGCTTTGAGATATAGTCGTCGGCACCGATATTGAAACCTGTAATGGTATCGTTCTCACTATCACGAGCGGTAAGGAAAATGATAGGAATCTGTGCTGTAGCAGGAGCTGCCTTCAACTTCTTGGCGAGTGAATATCCCGACATACCTCCCATCATAACATCAAGGAGCAAAAGGTTGAAGCTGGCAATATCCAATGTCAGCGCTTCTTCTGCCGAATTAGCTGTTTCTACTGTATATCCCTCAGTCTCGAGATTAAACTTTAGGATTTCACACAAGTCTTCCTCGTCGTCTACCACAAGAATGCGGTAACCCTTATTGGCTGTGCCATCTGTTAAATCGTTCACCATAATATATTTATATATATTGTATTACGGTTGCAAAGATAGCACTATTTTCTTTCACACATGTTACCAACATGTTACATTTTTATTAAAGACGCCATATTGTTATATATAAAATCTCTGTCCCTATATATATAATAAGGTGTAAACACCCAGAATCATGTCAATTTAGGGCTAATATCACTCATATACCACATTTATGGTATCACAAATGACGCATTTATGCTATTTCCAGTATCAGAATTTCGCCGTACCTTTGCAACCGTGAACATAAAGATACACAAACGCAATTTATAGTATCACAATAAATAGACAACAACATAAAAACAAATAAAAGAAAGGAAACAAGTTATGAGCAACGAAAGAAAACTCCGTTTCGAGACCCTACAACTCCACGTTGGACAAGAGAATCCAGATCCTGCAACTGATGCAAGAGCAGTGCCTATATATCAGACCACAAGTTATGTGTTCCGCAACTCGCAGCATGCTGCCGACCGCTTTGGTCTTCGCGATGCAGGTAATATCTATGGTCGACTAACTAACTCCACTCAGGGAGTATTCGAAGATCGTGTTGCAGCCCTTGAGGGTGGTGTAGCCGGACTCGCAGTTGCTTCTGGTGCTGCTGCCGTAACCTACGCTTTGCAGAACATCCTTCAGAATGGCGACCATGTGGTAGCAGCCGACAACCTTTATGGCGGCTCGTTCAACCTCATCACTCACACATTGACAACTCAGGGTGTTACATACACTATCGTTGATGTTCGCAACTTTGATGAAGTAGAGGCTGCCATCAAGCCTAACACCAAGGCGCTCTATGCTGAGACTTTCGGCAATCCAAACTCTGACGTCACAGATATCGACCGTCTTGCTGAGATTGCTCATCGTCATAACATCCCTCTCATCATCGACAACACCTTCGGCACACCTTACCTCATTCGTCCTATCGAGCATGGAGCCGACATCGTTGTTCATTCTGCCACAAAGTTCATTGGCGGTCATGGTAGTTCGCTCGGTGGCGTAATCGTAGATGGCGGTAAGTTCGACTGGAAGGCTAATGCCGACAAGTTCCCTACCCTTGCGAAGCCAGACCCTTCATACCATGGTGCAGTATTTGCTGACGTAGCAGGAGCAGCAGCTTTCGTAACAAGAATTCGTGCCGTCATCCTTCGTGATACTGGTGCTACCATCAGCCCTTTCAATGCATGGATATTGCTTCAGGGCTTGGAGACTCTCAGCCTTCGTGTAGAGCGCCACGTGCAGAATGCACTTAAAGTAGTGGAATATCTTGCCAACAACCCTAAGGTCACCAAGGTCAACCACCCTTCACTTCCTTCTCATCCAGACCACGAGCTCTACAAGAAGCTCTATCCTAATGGTGCAGGTAGCATCTTCACCTTCGAAATCAAGGGAGGTCAGAAAGAAGCATGGGCATTCATCGACCACTTGCGCATATTCTCACTCTTGGCAAATGTTGCCGATGTGAAGTCGCTCGTGATCCATCCAGCCACAACAACACACTCACAAATGAGCCCTGAGGAATTGGAGCAGGAACATATCTATCCTTCTACCATTCGCTTGAGCATCGGTATCGAGAATATCGACGACTTGCTTGATGCTCTCAAAGAGGCTTTCGAATATGTATAATCGTATAAACCAGAGTGATATGAAAATCGCGAAACAAATAACCGACCTTATCGGCCACACTCCTCTTGTGGAGCTTAGCAAATTCTCCAAACTACATGGAGCGGAAACACCCATCATCGCTAAGGTGGAATATTTCAACCCTGGCGGTAGCATCAAAGACCGTGTAGCATTTTCTATGATTGAAGATGCTGAGCGCAAAGGAATACTAAAGCCTGGAGCTACTATCATAGAACCTACAAGTGGCAACACCGGTGTTGGCGAAGCTCTCGTTGCTGCAGTAAAAGGCTATAAGCTCATCCTTACTATGCCTGAGACAATGAGTGTAGAGCGTCGCAACCTCGTTAAGGCTTATGGTGCAGAAGTTCGACTAACACCTGGTGCCGAAGGTATGCCTGGTGCTATAAAAGCTGCAGAAGAATTGCGAGCTTCTATTCCTGGAGCTGTTATCCTTGGTCAGTTCGTTAACCCTGCCAACCCACGAATCCACTATCAGACAACGGGTCCTGAAATTTGGGAAGATACAGATGGCACAGTCGACATCGTTGTTGGTGGCGTAGGCACAGGTGGAACAATATCAGGTATCGGCAAATATCTTAAGGAGAAGAATCCTAATATCAAGATAGTAGCTGTAGAGCCAGCCTCATCGCCTGTACTGAATGGAGGTAAGAGTGGTCCGCATAAAATCCAAGGCATTGGTGCTGGCTTCGTGCCTGACACCTACGATGCATCAGTAATCGACGAGGTCTTGGATATTGAAAATGATGATGCCATCCGTTCTGGTCGTCAGCTTGCACAACAGGAAGGCTTGCTCGTTGGCATATCATCTGGTGCAGCAGCTTATGCTGCTACCATCCTTGCCAAGCGTCCAGAGAATAAAGGTAAGAAGATTGTAGCCATCCTCCCTGATACTGGTGAAAGATATCTCACCACAGTACTATACGCATTCGAGGAGTACCCTCTGTAAGAATTTAAGGGAAGAGGGAAGAACAAAGAGTGAAGAATCTAATAGTTATAAAACTAATAAATTCTTCACTCTTTTTATATAATTAAATAAACCACTATAGTTTATAAACTTTCGAGCCATTTTCTGCCACTTTTGGTATATGAAGACCAAAAATACAAGTCAAGCATAAGAAAACGGCAAGGCTATTTGAAACAAAAGCCTTGCCGTAAAGCCGATGACCAAAGTAAAGTCATCGAAATTATTTGTTGATTCTACTGATACTTACTTGCGTGAGTATGAGTAGAGATAAGATGTGTGACCAGAAACGCCCCCGTAAACAGCAGTATTGAAGAGAGTGATGTCTGCAGGCACAACCTTACAATCAAGTGCACGCACGTGGTAGGTTACTTCCTGATCGTCTTCCATAATCTTAACTTCTTTTTCGCCAGCAGTTGCATTACCTTTAAGCAAGCCATAAGCATTGGCAAAAACAGCAGGTGTGTGTGTGAACGAAATTGTGGTATGATCGTCAAGCATACTCTTCAAATCATTCTTAGAAATTGCTTGAGTGCTTCCGCCTGCTACAGCCTTCTCTGTATTGAAATAGTTGTAGATTTCGAATGTCAGACCATCGTGGTATTTATTCTGCAAATAGTTCTGAACACTTTCGTTCATACCGCTTGTTTTGACAGTGATACCATTTTCAGCAAAAGTAATATCAAGTCCGACCTTGTTGCCATTGATAACCATTTCAGCATGTTCGTTAGAACCATAAGCCTCGACATTTTGTGAGTGAGACTGCACGATATGCATATCATCAACTGGGCAATAGTACTCTGCAGGAGTTGGAATAAACACGGTAACATCGCTCACCGAACGTACGTGGATAGAAAGCTTGGTATCGTTTGACGGATACTGACGCTCATTGATAGAGAAATTAACCTCTACAGAATCTGGATTTTCATTTCCTTCTGCACGTGTAACATAGAAAGGGGCTGTCTTTGCGTTTGTGTTTGTACCAACAACATTACCATTGGCATCGAGTTGATTGCCATTAGAATAGAATGTTACTTTTGACGCTTTTGATGGTGCAAGTTTCACTTTTATTGGTCCCTGCGTTGTTTCGTCATCGCTTGAGCATGATGCAAGACCCATAGTAAGAATCATTGCAGCAAAAAACATAAGTTTTTTCATAACCTTATAGCAGTTTTTTTAATATCGGTATGGCTTCAAACCCGACAATACGTTTATAAATATAAAAAATTAAGATTTTACACTAAAAAGAACGTGGAGCCATCCAAAGCAGCTCGATTCCACCATAGAAAGGCCTTCGCATTGCCCTGTTCGTCGGAAGCGAGCAACGAGGATAGCCCCAAGTTATAAAGTAGAATCAACCCTCAACTTTGTCATAAGTATAAATACTTATAACCCATTGAGGGCTGTATACAATACAGCCCGTGGGCATTGCCTTATTGCCTTGTTTTCTTGACGAACAGATGAGTTTGCGAAGTTCTTCTACAGTCAAAAACCAAAGCGCCAGTAACGCCTTTTTATAAGATTGTGCAAAAATAATATTTGAATCCACTTGTAAAAGTGGTCTAATTTGATTAGACATAGACCTCTGTCTGGT
>ERZ1026854.210-NODE-210-length-43541-cov-6.536035_pt1 | contig 43541 bp, 29 predicted proteins | sample MGYA00380157_ERZ1026854 | MGnify/ENA primary metagenome ERZ1026854 (study PRJEB33269, sample SAMEA4719793) | human gut metagenome | biome: human-associated habitat; feature: organic feature; material: feces | place: Cameroon | collected 2013-10 ... | reverse complement strand
GTGATACCCGTACCGGTTCGATTCCGGTCTGCGGCATTAATTAAAAAAAAGAGAAACGTTGAATTCACAACGTTTCTCTTTTTTTTTGTGTAAGAGGGATATGCCTACTTTGTTCTTAATCAGCTTAGCCTGAAATTATATTCGTTGCCTGGATTTTGTGAATCATGTATAATCATTACAGAAAAACAGATCGAGGTTATAAAAATGAAAAAGATTAAGAAAATGAAAATAAAAACAGTTGCAGTTCTTGGCGCAGGTGCGGTTGGGTCTTATGTACTATGGGGACTTTCAGGGCGTGAAGATATCAGATTGGGAGTAATTGCTGAGGGAGAGCGCGCACAGCGACTGAAGAAGGGGTGCATGATCAATGGTGAAATTTATCATCCGGAAGTATGGACACCCCAGAAAGCAAAAGGGGCAGATCTGCTGATCGTGTCTTTGAAATACGGGGCATTGAGAGGTGCGATGGACAGCATCCGCCAGGTTGTAGGAGAGAATACCACAGTTATGAGCCTTATGAACGGAGTGGACAGCGAAGAGCTGATTTCCGCTGAGATTGGGGCTTCCCATGTGATTTATTCGGTAATAAAAGTTGCTTCTCATAAAGAAGGCAATGGATATTGTTTTAACCCGGAAACTACCATTGGTATTATTTTCGGAGAGCCTTGCGCACCCTATGACAGCGAACGTGTGCAGGCAATTGAGGCTCTTTTTGCAGATACCGGATTGCATTATCGCTCTACAGAATATATCAGGGAAGAAATGTGGAGCAAATTCCGGCTGAATGTATGCAATAATCTGCCACAGGCAATTCTTGGGGCGGGAGTTGGTTGTTATCAGGACAGTGTTCATATGAAAGCAATCAGTAACGGGCTTGGAAGAGAACTGGAAGCCATTGCTGCTGCAAAGGGAATTGATATAAGCAAGGCCGCTGCATCTTCCAGCCATGGAAGTGCTGTTCCTCCATCCGCCAGATATTCCACCCTGCAGGATCTGGATGCAAGACGCCATACAGAGATTGACATGTTCTCAGGCGCGCTGGTACGTATGGGCAGGGAACTGGGGATTCCTACACCATATAATGAATATACTTACCATATCATAAAGGCTTTGGAAGAGAAAAATGATGGAAAATTTGACTATAACTAAGAGGGTGGAGAAGTAACCTGTCTTCTTGGGCATTTTGCGTAATATACTTGCATTTTAGAATGATAATTTGTTGTCAATCTCATGCTGTTTTTGCTTGTATTATGAATTATTTTGCTATATACTGGGTGGAAAGACATCGAAAGGCGGTCAGACCAAAATTGGAAGTAATAAAAACATTTGGAAATTATGTGGAAAACTGGTGTGAAGATCATCCGGAGAGAGCACGCTGGCTCTTAAAAACAGGATGGGAGGCACAAAATTTAAAGTTCTGTGTAACTCCGGAAAAACGTCTGAATCCATCGGATCAATATCTTGCGAAGATGATGATGAATGTTATGCTTCAGCCTCTGAAACATCCGGAAAATTCTGTTCTCGTAAGCGTATTCACTCCGTGTGAGCTGATTCAGGAAGCCGGATTGTATCCATATAATGTTGAAAGCTTTTCCTGTTATCTGGCTGCCTCTCAGGCAGAGAGGGCATTCCTTCAGAGTGCAGAGGACTCTGGACTTTCTGAGACACTCTGCAGTTATCATAAAACATTCATCGGAGCAGCAGAAAAAGGACTTCTGCCAAAACCGAAATGCATTGTATATACGAATCTTGCCTGTGATGCAAATCTACTGACATTTCGCAGACTGGCAGAATTTTATCAGGTCCCGGTATTTTCAATTGATGTGCCATCGCGTCAGACGGCATCCAATGTAGCATATGTAGCAGCTCAGCTGCATACTCTGAAAGGCTTTTTGGAACAGACGACGGGGAAGAATATTGATGAAGAACAGTTGAGACAGAGAGTGGTTCGCGGACGTAAAACCCTGGAGCAGTTTGACAAATTTCAGAGCGCACGAGCAGACCGCTATATCCCGTCGGATCTTGTGTCTCCGTTATACTGTGGAATGACAAATAACATTCTTCTTGGAACAAAAGAAGAAAAACTATATACAGAGAAATTGCTCCAGGATGTTAAGTGTGCACCTGCAAAAAAAGGAAAACACATATACTGGATGCATACGATTCCATTCTGGTCAGATGCTGTAAAAGAAGCACTTTTATTAAATGAGAGTGCACAGATCGTAGGATGCGAGCTTTCTCAGACAACAGATCTGTCTGTACATTCTGAAGATCCTTATGAAGAAATGGCAATGAGGCTGGTATATCATGCACTCAATGGAACGATATCCCGACGAATCGAGGCTGGCATCCGCCATGCAAAACAGGCAGGAGCAGATGGAGCAGTCTGGTTCAATCACTGGGGCTGTAAGCATACGCTGGGAGGTTCCAGAATAGCCAAAAAACGTTTCGAGGAGGCGGGAATTCCTATGCTGATCCTGGATGGTGACGGATGTGACCGCAGTCATGGCGGGGAAGGTCAGACATCAACCAGATTAGGTGCTTTTCTGGAAATGCTGGGGGATTTTGATCATGAGTAAAACATATTATGTATGTAAATATACGCCGGTAGAACTTCTGAAAGCTTTCGGTGGAGAATGCGAGATATTGAATGAAATGCCGGAGGGATTTGACCAGGCTGAACAGGTGGCTCATCCGAATATCTGTGGATTCGGAAAATCTGTTCTGGAAGAAGTACTGGCAGGAAATATAAAAGAACTGGTACTTGTAAATTGCTGCGACACAATTCGCAGTGTTTATGATATACTGAAAGATAATGGACAGATGGATTTCCTGTATATGATCGATATGCTCCACTGTGATATAGAATGCAGCCGGGAGCGTACTGCAGCTCAGCTAAAGGATCTTGCAGAGGCATACGGTGAATATAAGGGGACATCTTTTAATAAGCAAGTATTTCTGCAGGCTTTTCAGCCAAAGGAGAGAACGCAGACACCTCATCTGGCAGTGTTGGGAGCCCGAATGGGTAGGGAATTATTTGAGATGACAGAAAAGGCCATGCCGCTTCCTGTAGTGAACGAAACATGTGTCTATAATCGGTCTGTTGGAGAAAACCTGCCATCGGAAGAGCTGAATTTTGATAGCCTGATGGAATGGTATGCAGGTGAACTGCTTCACCAGATTCCATGTATGCGAATGATGGATCATGCAGGGCGTAAGGCATTGTATCAGGATCCCAGTCTTAAAGGAATTATTTATCATACTGTGAAATTCTGTGATTTTTACAGCTTTGAATATGCAGATATTAAAGGTCATACCGATGTTCCGCTGCTTAAAATCGAATCAGATTATACTTTGCAGAGCAGTGGTCAGCTGAGTACCCGTCTGGAGGCATTTGCAGAAAGTCTGGGTATTCAGAATGAAACAAAAAAGGAGAAAGTCATGGGAAAAGGATATTATGCTGGAATCGACAGTGGGTCAACAAGCACGGATGTGGTGATTCTGGATAAAGACAGAAAAATTGTTTCCAGTGTGATCATGCCAACGGGTGCAGGCGCAGCAAATGGTGCAGAAAGAGCTCTTGAGGAAGCCTTGCGACAGGCAGAACTGAAGCGGGAGGATCTTAACGTGGTTGTTACTACCGGTTATGGAAGAACTGCGATTTCCGACGGTGACAAGAGTATTACAGAAATTACCTGTCATGCGCGAGGAGCCCATTTTCTGGATCCGAGTGTCCGGACTGTTGTAGATATCGGTGGTCAGGACAGTAAAGTAATTCGTCTGAATGAGGATGGATCGGTAAAGAACTTTGTTATGAATGATAAATGTGCGGCAGGTACAGGAAGATTTCTGGAAATGATGGCGAAGACAATGGAAATGAGTCTGGATGATCTGAGCCAGGTAGGTCTTTCTTATCAGGAAGACATCACGATTTCCAGTATGTGTACTGTATTTGCAGAATCAGAAGTGGTTTCTCTTATCGCACAGAATAAGCGTACAGATGATATTGTACATGGACTGAATAAAGCTGTAGCTGCGAAGACAGCATCTCTGGTCAAACGTGTAGGCGGTGAGGAAGCCTATATGATGACCGGTGGCGTAGCACAGAATAAAGGACTTGTAAAAACTCTCGAGGAGAGACTGGGGACCAGTCTTGTTATCAGTGAAAAATCCCAGCTCTGTGGAGCACTGGGCGCTGCGCTGTTTGCGGTAGATATGTAAGATGACTAAATGGAGCCTGATATTAACGGACTGATAAATGGGAGGAAAGGAAGTTGGCTGATTCGAATATTACAAAAAGTGCACTTGCATCAGCACTGAAGGAACTGATGGAAACAACACCTTTTGCAAAGATTACAGTTTCTGATATCTGTGCAAAATGCAATATGAACAGGAAGAGCTTTTATTATCATTTCAAAGATAAGTTTGATCTTGTAAACTGGATCTTTGATATAGAATATCTGAGCCATGTACAGCTTGGAGAGAATCTCATCGGATGGGACAGTGTGCTTCATCTTTGTGATTATTTTTATGAGAATAAAGATTTTTACAGAAAAGTGATGAAGATAGAAGACCAGAACTCATTTGCAAATCATTTCAGGGATCTTGTGAATCCTCTTATGGATATGGATATCAGAGAAATCCTGGGAGAGAAAACGAATGCGGAGTTTTATGTAAACTTCTTCTGTGATGCGGTACTCTGCGCTTTTGAGAGGTGGATTTCAGAGAAAGAACCAATTCCACCGAAAGAATTTGTGCAATTGCTGGAATCCTGTATTCAGGTAGTTGTACTCACACAGGAAAGACTCAGCAACGAAGAAATATAGTATTAATAAATAATGAAAAACAGCCTTTTAAGATCTGCCAGTGTTCAACCAGCTGGAATACTTAAGAGGCTGTTTTTGATTTATGATAATAAAATCAGTGTATTTCAGAATCCATTGAGAAAGAGTCTTTCAGGATATCACGCAGAGATTCACTGAAAATATTGTGAGTAAGTGCGTTACCATTTTTATCTGTGTTGTAAAGCGTTCCATCTGGTTTAAAGGCAATCACACTGGACGGTGGAGAAATGATGTTTCCAACTTTTTCTGAATCATAGAGCAGATCGATAGGAATCGTACGGTATTTCTGAGCTACACGAGCCCCGACTACTGCTTTGTAGACATTTTCACTGATCTGAGTGCTGCAGGTTGTTTCTGCTATAACAGCAGTGAAAGGACAATGCATTTCTTCTGCGAAGCGTGCATAGGAGCCAGAAAGAATTTCTTCGCTGTCTTTGTCTGTATACATGCGATATACAGAGTACAGAAGTTTGTGATCGCGCAGGACAAGACAGGCACTGTCCGTATTGTCATCATATTTGACACCGATCAGCATATTGTTTATGGACTCTGCAGCCTCTGCAAAATCTTCAGTTACTGAAGCAGAACGGCACATCAGTATCATGGCACAATCTGAATTATTTTTGATAAGTGGAAGCAGTTTTTCCGGATCATCATCTGTGTAAAGGAAATATACATAGATGCCCAATTCTTTGCCCTGATCAAAAATTGGCTGATAATTTGTGAGCAGTTTTTCGCCGGAAGAAGCAATATTTAAAAACAACAGCCATGGAACATTGATGTTTTCTGTCCGTTTGATCTTGCGGACAATATGCGCTCCCATGGTACATCCGTTGTATCCAAGATTCATTCCAAACTCGATCAGTTTTTCTTTGTCCATATGGCGGAGAGTATCTTCTATAAGAGGATAGTATGGACTGTTTTCATTATTCAGCATTGTACGTGCCATCTCAAAGAATTCTTGCTGAAAACGTCCTTTCGAAAAATGAAGAGCCATATCTACGAGATTTCTGGTACAACGTTCCGGTGATTCGTCAGCATCCTTTAATGCAGTTTTAACGAAAGTTTTTATTATGATTCGAGAAGTTTTCGTTGTCATTTGTCATCCCTTCAATATATAAAAATAATACAGACGGTAAAATACATTACCGTCTGTATTTTAGCTACTTCCATTTAACCATAAAGTCCGTTCAGGTGCAATAGACACTATGAATAACGTGTCCTAAAAGTAGTTTATTATTAGATTTTGAAAGGAGGGTTTGGATGTTTAACCTTTAACTGCACCTGCAGACACGCCTTCGACGATAAATCTGGAAAGAAGGATATAAACTATGATGACCGGGAAAATGGAGAATGCAATCATCACGTAAACCTGGCCCATATCAAATTTCAGGAAGTCGGCGCTGCGAAGCTGTGCAATCAATACAGGAAGCGTTTTCTTCTTGTCGGAGTGAAGAACAAGTGCCGGGATGAAGTAGTTGTTCCAGCTTTGTACAAAGGTGAAGATAGCCTGGACAGCGATTGCCGGTTTCATAAGTGGAAATACAATTTTATTGAAGGTCTTAAATTCTCCGGAACCATCAATTCGTGCGGCTTCTACAAGTTCCAGAGGAAGGTTGCTTTCCATATACTGTTTCATATAGAAGAAAGTGACCGGTGCAGCGATGCTTGGAACGATGAGAGGAATAAAGGAATCATCCAGATGCATTTTACCAAGCAGCTGCAGGAAACCAAGGGCGGTTACCTGAGTAGGAATCATCATGACTGCAAGGATAAAAGTAAACATAAATTTTTTTCCCTTGAAATTATAGGCATGGATCGCATAAGCAGTCATGGTGGAAAAATAGGTACATAAAACGGCGGAGCATGTAGCAATAAAGATGCTGTTGAACATACCGTTCCATACAGGAAGTGTTCCGGCAAGAAGACTCTTCCAGTTTTTGATGAGAAATCCGCCTGGGATTGCTGTGAAGCCTTTCTTCAGAGCACCATTTGATCTGGTTGCATTGATAAACAGTACATAAAACCAGAACAGGCAGAAGAAGGAGAGAATGATCAGTACTATATAAGCAAGCGTACGCTGACCTTTCATACTCATTCCTTTTTTGTTTTTTTGGTCTTTTTCATTCATCCTTCTCACCTCCCGTCTTTTGTTTTGTTAAATCGGAATACGATCAGACTGAGCACACCGGTAATAATAAACAGGAATACGGATAATGCACCGCCCATTCCATAGTTCTTGCTGAACAAATGCTTGTTCAGATACATGATCAGCGTCATAGTGGAACGCATTGGATCACCGGTTCCGTTTGTCAGAATCTGAGGAACATCAAACATCTGCATACCGCCGATCAGTGATGTGATCATGACATAGATCAGGATCGGACGAAGAAGCGGAAGAGTGACCTTTCTGAAAATCTGTGAGGCTGTGGCGCCATCCACTTCGGCTGCCTCATAAAGAGAGGAATCGATACCCATCATGCCGGCCATAAGAAGGATGGTCGTGTTACCAAACCACATAAGGAAGTTCAGGACTGCAACAAGAGTTCTAGCACTCCATGTGTGGCTGAAAAAGGAGTATGCCTGTTTCAGTATTCCTGCCTGCATCAGCATTGCATTGATCGGGCCGCCATCTGCAAATAAAGTAAAGAATAACATTGCAAAGGCAGAAGCCATGATCAGATTTGGAAGATAGATCACAGTCTTAAAGAAACGCTGACCCTTCAGACGGAGACTGGGATTGGAAAACCAGGAACCGAGGAGCAGGGATACCAGAATCTGAGGAATAAAGCCCATGACCCACATGATCATCGTGTTTTTAAAATAAATCCAGATTTCTCCGCCTTCAAAGAGTTTGATGTAATTGGCAAATCCCACAAAGTTCGGTCCAATCTGCGTCAATCCAGATCTGTAATTTTCAAAAAAGCTGTTGTAAATTGTTGTAATAAGCGGAACGAGCTGGAATATGAGGTATACTACTACAAACGGTATCAGAAAGATATAGCCCCATTTGTTATAGCTGACCGCCTTATGGTTGTTATTTTTTGCCATTATCTTCCTCCATAATTAAAAGTGTGCCTGCCTGATGGTCAGGCAGGCACGTCTTTGTTACTCAGTACTTATTAATGAAATCAGTCTGCTTAAACAATTAGTATGTAAGTTCAGGATATTTTTCTACAACTGCTTTGTAGAACAGATCAAGAGCTTCTTCATAAGATGCATTGCCTTCGAAGTAGTTCTTCATAGCATTCTGGAATTCCTCGTTGCAGCCCTGATCGTAAATGCTCATGTTGCTGAGGTCGATCTTGTCTGCTCCTGCACAGAACATTGCCAGTGGGTTCTGTCCGCCAAGAACTGCATCACCGTAGCTTTCATCTTTTGCCATTTCTTCCATAGCTGGTTTGTTGTTTACGAAGTCGTTGTCAGCAGTAACGATTTCTTTCATAACGTCAACGTTAGTTGTCATAGTTCTCATGATATCGGCAACAAGTGTCGGGTTGTCTGTGCCTGTAGCTGCTGTGATCCAGGTTCCGCCCCAGTAGAAGCCCTGTGGTCCTTCTGTTGCAGCCCAGCCGCCGTCTTTACCAACAGAACCGTCCTGATCAGCACTCATGGAGAAATCGATAAACCATGCAGGTCCGAAGTATGAGAATACATTACTGTCTTTAAAGAAGCCTTTGCTCCAGTCATCACTCCACAGCTCATAGGTAGCTGTTTCACCTGCATCTACCATTTCTTTGGACATATCTACCCAGTTCTTGATATTGTCATCAACGGTAATCTTTCCATCAACAACCCATGGGGAAGATACGTTGTTGGAGAATACACGGTAACTGTCGTTTACAGTAGAGGTCATCTGATAACCTTTATCTTTCAGCTCTGCAGCAGTTGCCTTGAAGGTATCCCAGTCAGCAACTTTCTTCTGAACTTCTGCCGGATCATCTGTTCCGAATACTTCTTTTGCAATATCTCTTCTGTAGATCATGGTACCAGGGCAGCCCTGCCAGGAAAGACCCTTCAGATTTCCGTCTGAATCTGTCATAACGTCTTTTGTATACTGATACTGGTCGGCAACTTCTTCATCTGTGATTCCCAGATCTGCCACAGACATTGTATATTCGGTATTTACATATTTCAGTGCATAATCTGCTTCAACAAGGAAGAGGTCAATCTTATCATCGGCTGCTGCATCGGCCTGTTTCAGAAGCGTCTCATCCAGATTATTCTGATATGCATTATCATCGGATGGTGTGATATTCCATACAACATCTACGTCACCAATCTTGCCATGGGTTCCATCAACTTCTTCATATCCCGGATAATGATCGGTCAGACGAGATTTGAATTCTTCATTCCAGCAATAAATGTTTAAAACTTTGCCTTCGTCAGCAGATGCATCATCAGCCCAGACCGGAACTGCTGTGAGACCTGCAAGCATAGCTGCTGTCAATGTGATTGCCATAATCTTTTTCTTCATGATGTTACCTCCCATATTTTTGATATATTTTGCTTTTCCAATTGAATTTTTACTTTGTCAGATCTTTAACCGATGCTCCGGGGAAAAGGGTTCCGTCTACGGTAAACTTATCAATAATCGTAGTCCTTGGATTCTCGATCAGATCGATCAGTTTCTGTGCAGCAAGCCGTCCAATTGTTTCTGTGTCCTGACACAGAGTTGTCAGCCGGGGCTCCAGGATGCGTGCAAAAGTGAGTCCGTCGTAGCCTGCAATAGATATGTCATCCGGTATTCTAAGTCCACGGTCATGAATCTCATTGATACCGCCCAGTGCAGAGAAATCATCCGGATAAAGAATGCAGGTAGGCGGATCCTTCAGATCAAGAAGTTCTGAGGTAGCTACTGCTGCAGCTTCTGCATCACGGTAGGGGATGACTGGCATATATTCATCCGGTACATCGATTCGTTTTTTCTGGAGAGTTCTGTAAAAACTTCCAAGTCTGTTTCGTGTAACAGAGGAATCTTCTCCGTGAATATAGGCAATCTTTCGATGCCCTCGTTTCAGAATGTAAGAAACAAGATCTTCCATTCCCTGAATGTTATTGGAAACAATGGCAATTCTTCCATCGAATACATGGTCGATTGTGACCACTGGAATTTCGGATTGTACAAGGCGCTGCACCTCTTCTGTAAAAAAGTTGATACAGGCGATCACAACTCCGTCGACTCCTCTGTAGCGGCAGTGCTCATAATAACCCAGATGCTGACCGGAAAGGTTTCCGCTGGTAAACGTGATGTCATATCCTTTGGATTCGGCAGTACGTCTGAAGCTCTCGAGTACATGATTGAAATAATCATGTGTGAGACCACTCATGGCTTCGTCTAAAAAGAGTACGCCAAGATTGTAAGTCCGTTTGGTCTTCAGTGCTCTTGCGGAAGAATTAGGAAGATATCCCATCTCTGATGCAGTTTTTAAAATAAGCTGTCGCGTTTCTTCGCTGATATCCGGATAACCATTAAGAGCTTTACTGACACTTGCAACTGATACGTTGCATTGTTTTGCAATGTCTTTCATGGATACCATATACATGTCCAGCCTTTTCTGTTTATTTGTTTCTAAATCGTTTTCGCAAGCTCATCGTACTTTATTTTTTGACAATATGCAAGAAGAAATTGTGGTTTTTGCATAATTTATCCCTGTTGCACAAAATAGAATTTATAATAATTTATCAATTTCACAAAAAACGGGTTTTGTTTTTACGAAAAATTTCGCTAAAAATCTTGGAAATTAAAAATTATATTTATGTGATTTATTTAACGGCAATTTACAGTTGATTTTTTGAAAAAACTGAATTATACTGAGGCTAATCCAATCTGATCTATATATAACAATTCAAAGAATTCTAAACTTATTCGTTTTCGCAAATCTGTTTTCAGTCTTTAATTCGTGATCGCATACCCTTATATTTTATTTTATTATCATCAAATCTCGAGGAGGTTTTTCAATGAAGTATGGATATTTTGACGATAAAGCCAAAGAATATGTAATCACAACACCTCGTACGCCGTTACCCTGGATTAATTATCTGGGAAGCAATGATTTTTTTACTCTGATCTCTAATACCTGTGGAGGCTACAGCTTCTATAAAGACGCGAAACTTATGCGAATCACAAGATATCGTTATAACAATATTCCGGCAGATTCCAATGGAAAATATTATTACATTAATGATGATGGAATAATCTGGAATCCAGGAACGATGCCATCTGCAACAGAAACAGACACTTATGAATGCCGTCACGGACTTGGTTACAGTCGTTTTCGCGCTTCAAAAAATAAACTGGAAGCAGAGCTACTGGCTTTTGTGCCGGTGGATGCGGCTTGTGAGATCAATTACCTTAAACTGAAAAACGATTCTGATTCTGTAAAAAATATTTCGCTATTTTCGTATGTAGAGTTCTGTCTGTGGAATGCAGTGGATGATTCCACGAACTTCCAGCGAAATTTAAGCATTGGCGAAGTTGAAGTACATGGAAGTACAATCTATCATAAGACGGAGTACAGAGAAAGAAGAAAACACTATAGTTTCTTTACCGTCAACACGCAAGTGAATAATTTTGATACGAGCAGGGATATTTTTCTGGGAGAAGGAAATGGAAATGCTTTTCCGGAAGCTGTCCGCAGAAAGAGATGCAGCAATTCTGTAGCAAGTGGCTGGTATCCGATCGCATCACACCAGATTGATATTACTCTGGCACCAGGAGAAGAAAAGGAATTTGTCTTTATGCTGGGATATTGTGAGAATCCGGCCGATGATAAATGGGAGGCTCCGGGAGTTATTAATAAAACTCCGGCAAAGGCATTGATCGAAAGATTTAATACAACAGAGAAAGCAATGCAGGCGTTTACCGGTCTGAATGAGTATTGGAATGATCTGCTGGCACGATTTGTAGTTTCAAGTGAAAATGAGCATATCGACCGTATGGCAAATATCTGGAATCAGTACCAGTGTATGGTGACTTTCAATATGTCAAGATCTGCTTCCTACTATGAATCAGGGACAGGACGTGGAATGGGATTTCGTGATTCCTGTCAGGATCTGCTGGGGTTTGTACATCTGATTCCGGAGCGTGCGCGTGAGAGGATTCTTGATATTGCATCTACACAGTTTCCGGATGGAAGCGCATATCATCAGTATCAGCCATTGACCAAGCAGGGAAATCTGGATGTCGGAAGTGGCTTTAACGATGATCCGTTGTGGCTGATCGCAGCTGTTACAGCTTATATCAGAGAAACAGGAGATTATGGAATTTTAGATGAACAGGTACCTTTCGACTGCAAGAAAGGTTCTGAAGTACCTCTTTTTGAACATCTGGAAAGGTCCTTCCATTTCACAGTGACACATCTTGGACCGCATAATCTTCCACTGATCGGAAGAGCAGACTGGAATGACTGTCTGAATCTGAACTGCTTTTCAAGTGAACCAGGAGAATCGTTCCAGACAACAGGTCCGTCTGAAGGACCTGTGGCAGAATCTGTATTTATTGCGGCTATGCTCGTGAAATATGGCAGGGAATTTGAAGAACTCTGCAGGCGTACAGGCCATGATGAATTGGCATCAGAGGCAGAGAAGTCAGTTAAAGAAATGTATCAGGCTGTGCTGGAGTCAGGCTGGGACGGAGAGTGGTTTGTCCGTGCATATGATGCACAGTCTACAAAAGTTGGTTCCAAAGAATGTGAAGAAGGAAAGATTTTCATCGAACCTCAGGGATTCTGTGTAATGGCAGGAATCGGCAAAGAAGAAGGAATGGCAGAAAAAGCACTTGATTCTGTTCAGAAATATCTGGAGACAAAATATGGAATCATGATCCTGCAGCCGGCATATACCAGATATCATCTGGAACTGGGTGAGATCAGTTCTTATCCACCGGGATACAAAGAAAATGCGGGTATTTTCTGTCATAATAATCCATGGATATCTATTGCAGAGACTGTGATTGGAAGAGGAAATCGTGCGTTTGAGATTTATCGCAAGATATGTCCGTCTTATGTTGAAGAGATCAGTGAGGTCCACAGGACGGAACCATATGTGTATTCACAGATGGTTGCAGGGGCAGATGCACCTCGTTTTGGAGAAGCGAAGAACAGCTGGCTGACAGGTACGGCAGCATGGACATTTGTAAATCTGTCACAGGCATTACTGGGCATTCAGCCAGGATATGACGGTCTTATTGTTGATCCATGTCTTCCTGATAAGTTTGGTGACTTTAAAGTGAATCGTCGTTTCAGAGATGCAGAATATCATATAGAGATCCGCAAACCAGAGGGCATACAGAAGGGTGTCAGATGGATTGAAACAGACGGAGAGAGAATCGATGGAAATCAGATTCCACTGACTCCTGGCAAGAAAGAATATCATGTGATTGTACAGATGGGATAGTACTTCCCGAACTACACAAAAACACCTCACAGAATATCAGACTGTGAGGTGTTTTGATCTGAATTATTTTTCCATGGCAGAAGCCAGTCCTTCCGGAAGAATGGTTCCTCCGCCGAGTACCATATCACCATCATAGAGAACAGCAGCCTGACCAGGAGTAACAGCCCGCTGAGGTTCATCGAAAGTGATCTTGAGCAGATCCTCTCCAAGCTGTTCTACAGTTGCCGGCTGCTCCGGCTGACGGTAGCGAGTTTTAACTTTGCATTTGATCGGTTTGTCCAGATGATCCCATGGAATCAGGTTAATGTCATTGACATAGCAGCAGGAGCTCATCAGATCATCTTTGCCGCCAAGGATGACTTTATTGGAATCCAGAGACTTGCCACACACATAAAGTGACTCTGGGGCTGCGATTCCAAGTCCACGGCGCTGTCCGATTGTATAGTGAATCTGACCTTTGTGTCTGCCAAGAACCTTACCGTTCTTATCTACGAAATCACCAGGTTCAGATGACTGTCCGGTATATTGTTCAATAAAGGAAGCATAATCTCCGTCAGGTACAAAACAGATATCCTGGCTGTCAGGCTTGTCTGCATTGATAAATCCCTGTTCCTGTGCAATCTGACGAATCTCATGTTTGGTATATGTGCCAAGCGGAAACAGTGTATGTGCCAGCTGATCCTGAGTCATAGCATAAAGAACATAGCTCTGGTCTTTGGTTGGATCGAGACCCTTTTTCAGAATATAACGTCCAGTTTCCGGATCCTGTTCGCGACGTGCATAATGTCCGCTGGCAATATATTCGCAGCCAAGTTCTCTGGCTTTGTCAAGGAGCGCTGAGAATTTCAGAAAACGGTTGCAGTCGATACACGGGTTTGGTGTACCACCGTGAAGATAGGTATCTGCGAACTTGTCGATAACGCTGTGACGGAATTTATCATGCATCGGGAAAACATAATAAAGCATGCCAAGTCGGGCAGCAACACTTCTGGCATCCTCTGTGTCTGACGGTGTGCAGCAGGCACGATGTCCCGGAAAACTGCACTGTGGATTATCGTAAAGCTTCAGAGTAGCACCGGCACAGTCGTACCCGTCTTTGACCATCAGGTAAGCGGCAACGCTGGAATCAACTCCACCACTCATAGCAATGATTGCTTTTTTCTGCATATATATTTCTCCTGTAATATCTGGTAGGTATTGTGAACTGTTACATCGTATTTCTTCATAAAAAAGAAGACTGTATTTTGGCTGAAATAGCCAGTTACATGGTATCATCATAGAAAATACGTGTCAAGCATTTCAAGGTCCTGGGAGATGTGAAAAGATATAAATAGTTGCTGTGAAGGGAGGAAACAGTAACTATAAATATTTTTTAATAAATTTTATAAATATATTAGAAAAAGGACAAAAACTTCTCACATTTATATTGTATGCTGTAATTGTCTTAAAGGAAAACACCTTTAAGAAATCCGGTAGCACTTCAATGCCGGAAGAGTTGCCGGAACTCTTTCCTTTCCCTAAAAAATAAAAAACAGAACACTAAACAGCCGCCACCCGACAAGAACGCTGGGAGGGCGGCTGTTTTCGTCGGGTATGCACACAGAGATTCCGGATATAATAGTACATGATAAAGTATCCGGGCATTCTTATATATTTATTAATAAGGTATTAATAATCTGGAAGACAGTAGAAATATGCAGAAGTTTGTTTTATAATATTGAAAGACTTTTGAATATCAAATGAAAAGAGGGTTTTTAGTTATGGAGAGAAGAAATGCATGGCTTTCTTACGAGGAAGCAGACGAAAAAGCACTGGAAAAACTGGCAAAGGATTACAGAGCTTTTCTGAATGCCGGAAAAACTGAGAGAGAATGTGTGATCGAACTGACTAAAGAAGCAGAGGCAGCAGGCTATGTCTCACTTGAGAAGAAAATCGCATCTGGTGAGAAGATTCAGGCCGGAGACAAGATTTATGCAGTCGGAATGAAAAAAATTATGGCAATGTTCCATATCGGACAGGAGCCGATTGAAAAAGGAATGAATATTCTTGGGGCACATATTGACTCCCCGCGTCTGGATATTAAACAGAATCCTTTATATGAAGATTCGGATCTTGCATATCTTGACACACATTATTATGGCGGTGTAAAAAAATATCACTGGGTGGCAATTCCGCTTGCAATCCACGGTGTGATCGTTAAGAAAGACGGTACTGTTGTAAATGTAAATATCGGTGAAGATGAGGAAGATCCGATTGTATATATCACAGATCTTCTGATTCATCTGGCTGGTAAACAGCTTCAGAAAACAGCAGCAGAAGTGATCGAGGGAGAAAACCTTGATATTCTGATCGGAAGCAGACCGCTGAAAGATGAAAAAGATGAAAATAAAAAAGAAGCAGTTAAAGAAAATGTACTTCGTCTTCTGAAAGAAAAATATGATGTGGAAGAAGAAGATTTTCTCTCCGCAGAGCTTGAGATCGTTCCGGCAGGAAAAGCTCGTGACTGTGGACTTGACCGCAGCATGGTCGCAGGATATGGACAGGACGACCGTGTTTGTGCATACACATCTTTTGTTGCAATGCTTGAGATGGATGCACCAAAACGTACAAGCTGCTGTCTGCTGACAGACAAAGAAGAAATCGGAAGTGTCGGGGCTACCGGTATGCAGTCCAGATTTTTCGAAAACACAGTTGCAGAGCTTCTGGAAGGAATGGGCGTATATTCTGATCTGACTTTCAGAAGAACACTCAGCAATTCCTTCATGCTCTCTTCTGACGTAAGTGCGGGATTTGATCCGGCATTCGGAGAATGCTTTGAGAAGAAAAATACAGCATTTCTTGGAAGAGGTATCGTACTCAACAAGTTTACAGGTGCAAGAGGAAAATCCGGTTCCAATGATGCCAATGCAGAATATGTAGCTAAGGTGCGTGCAATTTTTGATGGCAGCAATATTGCATTCCAGACAGCAGAACTTGGTAAAGTTGATGTTGGCGGTGGCGGAACAATCGCCTACATTGCAGCACTTTATGGAATGAACGTTATCGACAGTGGTGTTGCAGTATTAAGTATGCATGCACCATGGGAAGTAACCAGCAAGGCCGATATTTATGAAGCAAAGAAAGCATATAAAGCATTTCTTGAAAATGCATAAGAAACAATACAGACATAGAAATGACCGGGAGAAATTCCGGTCATTTCTATGTCTGTGAATAACCATATTTTTACTGACATATATGACATGCTTCGCAGGCAGAAGGAGCGGTTGCACAGCCGCCGAGAGCGGTCTCACGTAATTCTGCAGGAAGCTTTCTGCCTACGGTATACATGATGGTGATCATTTCATCAAGTGGAATCAACTGGGGGATTCCTGCAAGGGCCATTTCGGCAGCAACGAGAGCATTGGCAACACCGGCAGCATTTCGGTTCTGGCATGGATATTCAACCAGGCCACCGACTGGATCACACACGAGACCGAGCATATTCATCAGTACAGTGGATGCTGCATAGGTGCATTGCTCTGGTGTTCCACCCAACAATTCTACAGCGGCAGAAGCTGCCATGGCAGCAGCAACACCGGTTTCTGCCTGGCAGCCTCCCACAGCACCGGCAACGGTTGCATTTCGCATGGCAAGATAACCGATGGCTCCGGCATTAAAAAGAGACTGCTGAATCTGCTGATCAGTGAAGTTATAACGTTTCTGGAGTGCAAGCAGCAGTCCTGGCACAATCCCTGCCGAACCGGCAGTAGGGGATGCGACGATCAGTCCCATGGAAGCATTTGTTTCCAGTGTAGCCATAGCAAAGGTTACTGCGTTTTCAAGTAGTTTGCCGCAAATACCCTTACCGGAAGACTGATGCATAAAGAGTTTTTTTGCTTCACCGCCAATCAGTCCGCCCATAGATTTTACAGGATGTTCTAATGGAGAAAAAGCGGCATCTTTCATAATTTCAAGTACGCGCGCCATACGAGTATCTACTTCTGTTTCCGGCATTTCTCCGATACGTATTTCTCTTTGGCGCATGATTTCGGATATTGGAAGATTTTTTTCTGAACATAAAGCCAGAAGTTCACTTGCATTTTTGAATTCTTTCATTATATTCCTCCTACATCTGTACGATCATAACTTCATGGATATTTGGGTTCTGACGAATCGTATCGCCAATATCTTCCGGCAGTTGTCCATCAGACTCTACGATCGTGTAGGCAATTTCACCCTTGGATTCTCTGAAAAGACGCATAAAAGCAATATTTACATTCCGGTCACTGAGACATTTGGTGATATAGGCAGCAACGCCTGTTTTGTCCTGATGGATGACAATAACAGCACTGTATTCGCCGGAAAAATCCACCTGTACGTGATTGATCTGCACAATACGAACCTTTCCGCCGCCAAGGGACTCGCCACGGACAGTCATTTCCTGGCCTTTTTCATTTATCATATGAATGTCGACAGTATTTGGATGAACATCTGTCTCAATTTCATTCGGAGTAAATGAAAAAGCAAGATGGTTTTCTTCAGCAATCCTGAAGGAATTGCGGATACGCATATCATCTGTGGAAAATCCCATGATACCACCAAGAAGGGCACGGTCGGTACCGTGTCCTTTATAAGTTCTGGCAAAAGAACCATAAAGGATAAAATGAACTTCTTTGAGTGGTCCGTTGATCATGTTCTGGGCAAGAAAACCAATGCGGGCGGCGCCGGCAGTATGGGAGCTGGATGGACCGATCATATTTGGTCCCATTACATCAAATACACTGATGAAAGACATGTTTTCTCTCCTTGTAATCTGTTTTTTTATAGTATCTGCAATTATGCAGAAAATACGTTGCTGTTCATTCCGTTCACAGCAATCTGGTCGGATGTCCTTGTAGAAGTATTGTAACATTACCTCTGAAAGGAAGCAAATCAATTGGATGAAGTGTCATAGAAAAAAAAGAATTTTAAAAAAATAAAAAAAATTAAAAAAAAGTGTTGACAATATGAATCCTTTGCAGTAGAATACATATTGTTGTAAGCGACAAGTACTCACAAAGAAATAAAATGTGCGTTTAGCTCAGCTGGATAGAGCGTTTGGCTACGGACCAAAAGGTCGGGGGTTCGAATCCTCTAACGCACGCTTCAGTGAAAGGCTGGAAACCTTGAAAAATCAATGGTTTCCGGCTTTTTTTGTGTTTGTGAATTTGAGTTCGAACCTGTGACTTCCTGTGACAAGGAAATTTCGGGTGAAATCAGCTGGCAAATGCCTTTTCCATGATACTCAGACTTTCCTCCGGAGTCAGTGGATTGTATATGTACCCTAATGTTGTTGCGGTGTTGCTGTGACCGAGGCAAGCACGAATCTGATCAAGGGGAAGGCCGGCTGCGTTCAGGCGGCTTGCGTAAGTCTTTCTCAGTTTATGACTGCGCTTCACGTCAGTACTGATGTGTTTGCAGGCATATTCCAGCATACTGTTAATTGAACGGAGATTTAAATATTTGCTGCCATATCCAAAGATGAAGTCATCAGGTCTGGCATCAGGAGCATTGGCTCTTAATAATTGGAAAATCTCCTGAGCTTTATGCACAACTGGAATGACACGCTCTGTATGAGTCTTGGTATGATCAAGTAATACATACACGCCCTTTCTGCCTTCCTGACCAGGAAGAATAACAATTTGTCCGGAAGCCTTATACACATCATAATAAGGATTACTCAGCTCTGTGGCATTCATATGTACCATTTCCTGTACAATCGATATTTCCCATTTCTTCATGTCAAGATCTCGCCAGCGGAGTGCACACAATTCTCCGGCACGTAATCCCATCAGAAAATTGCAAACGATGGATAAAAAGCGCGGTTCATGTTTCTTATCATATGATTTCCAGAGATCCTCAATGATATTATGATATTCGTTGGTATTGTAAACCTGAGTTTCACTGGTTGGCTTGGACACCTGACGGAATTTAACAGTTATCTTGAGCTCCGGAAATGGGTTAGTAGCAATATATCCATGGTCTTTCGCATACTCGAACATTTGCTTGGGGATAGTTTTTATTGTCTGCCATGTGTGACTGGATAAATTATATTTTTTGATCAGCTGATTGGCCCAGGAATTAATATCTGAGACCTTTATTTCCTGTAAGGGAATCTGAAAGAAATCAGTTCCGTCAAAAAATCTTTTCCAGTGTTTTCTGTGGGCACAGATAGTGTTAGGGCTGTCTGTGATAGTTCTTTTGTAGGCGAGCCATTCCTCGAAAATATCCTGCAGGCAAGTGGAAGTGGATTCTATATAGTATGGCTTTAATGCATCCAACAATTCACCGCGGGTTTTTCGTTGAATTCGTTTGTCATAGTTCTGCGGGTTTGCAGTGTACCAGGCATCTCTTTTTGGGTTGTATAAGATATTGTACTTGTGAAGTTTTTCTACTTTTTTTCTGGTTAGCATTTTTTCAATGTCCGCTACCGTTTCATCATCAATTGTATCATCGATAAAAAGATTTTCCAGTCTTGATTTTTTTACTTCAGTCGGCATAGTTCATCACCTTTTTATCTTTAATATGTGATTTTAAGATGCAGGGTGTCTGAAAAAGGAAGGTGCTTTTTAATTGTATAATTTTGTAGTAAATTTAGTTGAAATTTGGAACTCAAAAGTATATAATGTATTTATGGAACTCAAAAGTTGGGAGGTGAAATTAAATTGAGTCCACGCACTGGCAGACCGACAGATGCGTTGAAAAATCATGATCTGAAAGTGAGAGTAGATGATAAGCTCTATGATCGATTGCTCAGATATGCAGATGATAATAACATTACTAAAGCTGAAGCAATAAGACGTGTATTAGATGAGCATTTGCCGAAAAATTAAAAACCAGTCCAACTGCCCTGACAAGATAGTGAACTGGTTTATATGGGTCTGCCACAGGAGTTTCCCTGCAGCTAAATCTGATTATAGCACCGTGGGGAGGCTTCTGGCAACTTATTAACTGCTGCCGGAGAAAAAATCTGACAGCCGATTATGTACAAAAGGAGTCGATCATATGGAACTTGATCTTTTAATTACGGAACTGGATGAAACGACCATCCAGATCGACAAGATGAGATATCTTGCCACACAGATTTCTACTAAAGCATGTGAAAAGACAAAGCACGCAAAGAATGCTCTTCAGTATGACTTTGAGAGCCAGGAAATTGTTAAATGCGCGGCTATTCTTTCCGATTATATCGAAGCTGCAGATGCCACAATTAAGAAGGCAGTTAGCGCGCTGGCAGAATACGATACCAAACTTCAGGCAAGAGATATTAAAGAATCTCCTGCAGAAGTTGTGGTGGATGATGTTGTAGAGTAGTTACAACATTATACACTGCATTTTGGTAAACAAATCAGAGACTTCCTGCATGGTTAACATCTGAGCAGCACGCATTGCATTACGTGCATTTTTCCAATCGGATTTTTTGAAGACCCGAGCGGAAGGATTGAATTTGTTTATCCAGTCAAGAACCTGATCAACAGAAAGTTTATTATTACTTAGATATGGAATATCCCACATCCTGAGACGGTATCCCATAACAATAGTAAATAACTGGCGGAAGGCGTACGCATCACGATCGGCAATATGATGCTCGCTTCCGCCTTTTTTAGCATAAGATTTCCTAAAGAAAACAGACCAGTCATTCTCCGTGCGGAGAACCACACAGCTTTTACCAATTGATTTATATTTTCGGTATTGTTCGATTGATGTATAAGGTCGTGTTTCAAAATTTGCTATTTCATAAGTGGTTTCATTTATCACGGGATATACTGTATGGAATGTTTGCTGATCTGGAAGTCTTTTTAAATCAAAATCCATTCGAATGGAGCGGGTGATGTCTGTTGCACTAAAATCTTTAGCATCATTATTTTTTGCCAGATCACGAAATCCAGTGAATTTTTTTGTGGTACAGGATAAAGGACCTGTTCGGGAGAGAACTTTAGTCATAAAGGCAAGCCTGTCCTCATAAGAATCAGGTGTGTACCCTGTAGAATAACTATTGTGAGCACAGACGCCATCAGGAGCGAGTGATACATTTCCACGAGTAGTTATATTAAGCAGATCAGATTGCTGATGTTTCAGTTGCCAGATGTCTGAACTGCGATTGTCTGTTAATTTCAGGCGGGCTTCCTGAAATAATCTTGCAAAACCAAACAGATTCAGCCTGTATACAACCTCAGAAGGGGCGTCACTTATGAAACCGTCAGTGGTCACACTGAAACAGTTATAACCAAGAGTATTTAACTGATTCATGGCAGCGATAAGGCAGCATCGTACACCAGCGGTGGTGAGACAGGCATGTACAGGGGAAGTGATCCGGGAGCCACCAATATTTTGCATTATTTCTTTATAAGCATCCCAGGAGCTTTTTTCTACAACATCCTGAGCAGTTTTTCCATACAAAGAAGTAACTGCTGTTTTCAGCAGAAAATCCGGAATGGTGCCTTTTCCAATGGTGTCCTGTACACATTTGCGATCAACTACAAGTTGTTTGACAGTATGGTAGAGACTGTGGGATATCTGAAGGTCATCATCTACTAAAACAGTACCGACATATACACGGACGGCTGTGATTTCAGCTCCCAGCCGGAGGGCAAGATAGATTTCAGGTCCTGAAGCATAAACACCGTCTAAGCCCTCTGATGATTGAGGAAAAATGAGACAGCCTTCCACTGAAACAGGGATGCAAGGGTACTTGACGGATTCCGGAAAGCGGAACCTTATGTAACCAAACATAGGATCAAAAGGTGTTCGAAAATCCTGTAGTATAATCGGGCGATTATATATTTCACGTTGAATAACAACAGAATTACACCAGTCTACATCAGGTACCAGACACATACAGGTAGGATATGCATTTATCAGATCATAGTCATATGTAGTGACCTTATCATAATATCCAATGATAGAAGATCCATTATACCCACCATGATATGCGTTTTTGGCATACTCATGTAAGATTCTGCAGTCATCATTTAAAGGGACCAGAGAGGTATCTTCTATGTAAGAAGGTTTATTGTATTTATTTATGATTAACTGACGTCCATGAGAGATTCTGGTCAGTCCTCTGAATTTCCTGTCAAAATCATCTGCATTATCAGGAAGAACATTAAGTGCTTTTGAAAGCTGTGGTACGGCCGATCGCACTGCAGCAGAGGAAATAGTCAAAGGCATAGTTTGGTTTTGTCCCCATAAAGCTGTGGAATATTGAAGTACGATGATACTGTCTGTTATGGCATATTCCATATACTTAACGGGGTTAGAAAGAAGGAAAGAGCTCATGTCAGCAAGTTCCTTTTTGGATATTTCATGTTTATGTATGTTAACGATGTTACCAAGGTGTTCAAGTTTTTTCTTTTTTGGTGGTGCGTAGCATAACGTATCACGGAAACTGATCTGAATGGGATAAAAACGCCAGTGCCATGAACAGGTGCGAGGGTGGATATACTGCGGTTTCAGGGAAAGCATCCCACCTTGTATATCCTTCAACTTATGTAAAAAATTCCATTCTGTTAAATCAAAAGAAGTAAAATCGGCTTTGTTTGAGTGGCAGATCAATGTTACAGGAATGGCAGATTTATCAGAGTCACCGAAGAAATTGTAATATCCCAGGCACCAGGCAGACTGGTCAGAAGGATTATAGTTCTTGTCCTGCCTATTAAGGTTACAGTTCAACAAAGCTTCTTTCTCAGCAGGATTATCACAACATTCTATTGCTTCTTTTGAAGTAGAGTAAATATGTCTGGTATAGTTATGAGATTCTTTTCCGGACTTTCGTGAATGAGAGACCCAGCGTTGTGTCTCACGATAGTCAATGCCTTTTTCAGAAAGAGATACCTGAGGGTAATTCATTAAATGGAAGTTCTCGATCATCCATGACAGGGCGAAAGAAAGTGGAAGTCTGATACCATTGAGAGAGTAGAAGATAACTTCCACAATCTGATTCATATTATCAGGATTCCAGAATGCAAACTGCCAGGTGATAATTTCGCGAGAAATCTCATCATCATCAGAAACTGTAACATATTCGGTATCAAGGGCAATGGTGATGCTGAACTCATTTGAAAGCATATTCTTTATGGAAGGTAACGTGCTGAAAGAAAATGCAATATCAGGATACTGGGGTTCAAACCGGGACGATGGGTTTCCCATAGTCAGGTTTGAACCCGCTTCAAAAGCCTTATTCTCTGCGGTTTTTCCTGTGGTGTAATGCGTAACTTGTTTATCAGTTACGCGTTTTGAATAACTTGTCTGTTTAAGAACGGATGAATTTTCAAACCTGTATAAAACACCAAATTGATAACAACGAGTTCCTTTTTCCTGGCGATAAGCTGTGGTGGATTTCCATCCAGCTTTTTTTAATTCTTCTAAAATATTTGGATTGTTAGAAATAGAAGTGTCTGCTAAAAGCTTTCTCATAATGCAAACTCCTTTTATTTCTTAATATGTAATTTCTACATGGGGCGTAAGCGAAAAAGTATTACTGATTGAAGTGTAATTGTTTATTCTGTCAAAAAATCATACTCAAAGATTATTCAAAATGCGATATTTCAGAAATTAATTGTGATTTGTATAATGTTAGATTGTATAAAACGCATTTTTGTGATATGCTAACAATATATAAATATAGTGTGAACTACTGTTGATAAAGTTGAGGTGGAAAAAATGGCAATTAGTTATAAAAAATTGTGGAAATTGTTGATTGATAAAGACATGATGAAGAAAGATCTGCGTGCAATGACAGGAGTCAGCACCACAACGATGTCTCGATTATCAAAAGATGAAAATGTTAGTACTGAAATTGTGTCGAAAATTTGTTCTGTATTAAATTGTGATGTTGGAGACATCATGGAATTTGTTCCAGATAAAAAAGAGAAACAGTAAGGAGGTACGGTAGTATGGATCATTCTTATCGTTATATTGCGTCTTTGACCAGAGAACCGTTCCTTTTCTACGAGATGCGTTCTACCGCAAAGCTAATGTCAGAAGGAAATTCAGATGATGCGATTGTGAAAGAAATTGTAGAGCAGAATCTTTTTCAGTACCCAACGGAAAAATCTATCACACGCATGGCAAAAGCTTGTATCAAACGGCTTCATGCACTGGAAGATGACTCACTAATTTCTGCGATTGTATCACAGCCAACAGATGTAGCAAAACAGATTTGCCTTTATGCATTTATGAAGCAGAGTCGTTTGGTCCGGGAATTTATGATAACAGTCATTGGCGAGAAATACCGATTAAGGGACTTGTCTTTTGGAAAAATAGATTTGAATATATTTTTTATGCGCTTGCAGGAACAGAATGATACTGTAGCTTCCTGGAGCGATACAACAATAACGAAGTTAAAACAGATCATTGCCAGAGTTCTTGTTGAAACAGAATATCTGGATAATCGGGGAGCAGATCATTTGAATCCTGTATGGCTGTATCCTGTTTTGGAGAATGCAATCAGAAGCAATGGTGATATGGCAGTACTGCCAGCGTTTAATTGCTTTTCAGAGGAGGTATCTCATGAGTGACATAAAAGAACGTCTGGATAAAGTTCGTGTATTGATTCAAAAATCGGATTTTCTGGAAGGTAAAGGGTTGAGTAATGAGGTGAATATCAGAATCTTCTGTTATAATCCTGAAGATGAAATGATAGTTAGGCATTTTGTGAATCAACTGGAAACAGATCAGTCTTTAGAATGTCATTTAAAGGTTTGTAATTTGTATAAAACATTTCTTGCTATCTGCGATGATATGGATATTACAGATGCAATTCCAGATATGGAAGAAGCGGATGGAAGTGCTTATCTTTTGCAAGAGTTGAATTCTTCAATTGGAAATAGACAGTTTGTTGACAAAATTCAGTATGCACCTCATGAACAGGGGGACGTACTAATGCTGACAGGTGTTGGAGAAGTGTTTCCGTTTATAAGAATGCATGCTTTGCTGGAGGCACTACAGCCATATTTTTCAGATATTCCAGTTTTAGTTATGTATCCAGGAGAATTTGATGGCCATCATTTGAAATTATTTAATCGACTTAAACCAAACGATTATTACAGGGCGTTCGATAGGATTGAATGAAATTCATAGTATATAAAAGGGGATAAAACCATGATAATTCAAGATATGTTTGCGGAGGACATCAACCGTAAAATCAATGGTGTAATTAAAGTAGATCAGGATGCTGACGATGTAATTGAACAGGAGTTAAATGAATATGTCATCACCAGAGAATTGAAGAAACATTTCATTACATTCTTCAATTATTACGGAGATGCGTTTGACCAGCCGACTGCTGATATGGGTGTGTGGATTTCTGGCTTCTTTGGAAGTGGTAAATCTCATTTCCTGAAAATGCTGTCTTATCTGTTGGAGAATAAAGAGGTAAAAGGCATCCGCAGTGTTGAGCGTTTCCGCAAAAAGTTTGAGGATGATCCTGCAACTTTTATGCTGATTGATCGTGCAACCAAGGGAACAACGGAGACAATTCTGTTCAATATTGATATTGAGGGATTCAGCAATAAAGACAAGACGGCTGTTCTTCGTGTTTTCGCAAAGATGTTCTACAATCATCTGGGATTTTATGGAGAAAATCTTAAAGTGGCCATGATGGAGCGATATATTGACCAACAGGGTAAGACAAAGGAGTTTCGTAGGATATTTGAAGAAAAAAGAGGAAAGTCCTGGCTGGAAATGCGTCGCGTGTTTGCATTTAATGGCAAGTTTATTATTCCGACTTTAATGGAAGTGCTGGATATGAGTGAAGAAGATGCCAGGAGTTGGTTTAATGATAAAACAGCAACAGAAATCTCTATCGCACAGCTTGTGGAAGATATGAAAGCTTATGTGGATACAAAACCAGCGAACTTTCGCTTACTGTTTATGATTGATGAGGTTGGTCAGTATGTGGGAACAGATACTGATATGCTTTTGAACCTTCAATCTCTGACTGAGAAAATTGGAAGTGAGTGTGAAGGTAAGGTTTGGGTAATCTGCACCGGACAGGAAGCGATTGATGAAATAATCAAAGTTCGTGCCGATGAGTTCTCACGTATTCAGGCTCGATTCAAAACAAGACTGAGTTTATCTTCTTCCTCTGTGGATGAAGTTATTCAGAAACGTATTCTGAAAAAGAAACTGGAAGCAGCCAAAGACTTGGAAGCTGTTTATGAGCAGAATGATTCGGTTCTGCGTAACCTGTTCAGCTTCAGCGGCTCTATTCTGGATATTAAAGGCTATTCCGGTCCGAGGGAATTTACCGAGAATTTCCCGTTCGTGCCGTACCAGTTCATCATCATGCAGAAGGTATTTGCTGAAATTCGGAAGCACGGAAATTCCGGCAAGCATTTATCTGGTGGTGAGCGTTCCATGCTCTCCGGTTTTCAGGAAGCTGCACAGAAAATTCAGGAAAAGGATGAATACGCACTTGTTCCGTTCTTCTGTTTTTATGATACCGTACATACTTTCCTGGACGGTTCTATCCGTCGGGTGATCGAGCGTTGTCAGAAAGCTGCCGACAACGGCGATGGTATCGAACAGCAGGATGTGAATGTACTGAAACTTCTGTACTTGATTCGATATATTGATGATATTCCTTCCAATCTGGACAATATCGTTATCCTCATGGCAGACGATATTCGTGTGGATAAGATTATCATGCGTGAAGCTGTCCGTGGATGCCTTGACCGTTTGATGAGCCAGAACTATATCGGTAGAACCAGCGACACTTATAACTTCCTAACAGATGAAGAACAGGACATTCAGCGTGAAATCCGAGATACCAATGTGGATACCGCTTCTATCGTGGAGCGTATCGCCCAGATGATTTATGGCGATATTTTCACAACCAAGAAGTTCCGTTATGAAAAATATGACTTTGCTTTCGATCAGATGGTGGATGGTATTACAGTTGGTGTGGCAACAGGTGGTATGCGTCTACGTTTCCTGACCGTAGCAACGGATGCTATTGAAAAAACAGATTACCATCTGATGGCAGAATCCAAAGGAAACGAAGCAATCGTTGTTCTGGCTGACACGCCTTATTATGAATCTCTGGAATCTGCCATGAAGATTCGTAAGTATGTAAAACAGAGAAATGTAAGTCAGCTCCCCAAGCCTGTTCAGAAAATTATTGAAAACCAACAAGATGAAGCCGGAAAATATGAACTGAGTGCCAGAACTGAATTAGAAAATGCCATTGAAAGGGCACAGTTTTTTGTAGACGGTGAACATTTGGAAATTAAAGCGGGAAATGCCAAGAGCAAGATTGATCAGTCTCTTGAATATTTGGTTGCTCATGTATATAGCAAGCTTGATTTAATTACAGATAATGCAGGCAGTGATGCTGATATTATTGCGATTCTGACAGGTGCAGTGACTGCACTTCCGGGTATGGAACCGAATCGTGATGCTGCTTCTGCTATGGAAGAATATCTGGAAATGCAGGATGCGAAGAAGTTGCCTACTTCTATGGCAGATGTGCAGAGCAAATACAGTGCGATCCCGTATGGCTGGAAAGAAATTGATATTGCTGCGGTTGCAGCACAGCTGATTTACTCCCAGAAAGTAACCATCAAGTATGCAGGAAATACCATTCAGCCGGATGATCCAAAACTGCCTGATATGCTTCGTAAAAAGAGTGAGATCGGAAAGACTTCCATCAGCAAGCGTAAAACCGTTTCTGCTACGATGATGCGTGATGTAAAAGCAATGCTCCGTGAGTATTTTGACATCATGGATGTGCCAGATGATGAAGATGGTCTGATTCGTTTTGTGACTGAGAAATTCGGTGAACAGCGTGATTACTATGTTTCTCTTGATGCTCGTTATGATGGACATAAATACCCGGATCGTGGATTGGTACAGGAAGCTATTCATCTGATGGATGATGTACTTTCTCAGAAGAAAGACAATATTGCTCTAATTGAGCGTGTGCTGAAAAAAGAGGATGCTCTCTTTGATAACAAAGAAGCCATGAGCAACGGCATTGAAAACTTCTTCAAAACTCAGGTGACAGTATTCGACCAGGCAGTGCAGTTTGAAAAATCTCTGCATGATGACCTTGATCGTATTGCGGAAAATGAGGAAGCACATAAGGCACTGAATACCATTCGCCTGATTATCATGGTTCAGACCGGAAGTAAGTTCAACTATAACCGGATTCGTGAACTGAATCCGTTGATGGATACGGTTCGTACCGCCCATGATAAGATGCTGGAAGAAAAACGTGCCGAGGTTCTGGAAACGGTTCGTCAGTGTATGGAAGCAACCCACACTGCCGCAAACGGCGATTCCAAAGCATCCCATCTGATTGAGAAATCAGATCGGTATTTTAGTCAGTGTAAGGAGAAAATTGCAGAATTAAAGAGCCTTGCACTTTTGGATGCTTTGTTCTTGCCGATGTGTAAGTACAAAGATGATACTGTCAGTAATATTGAGGCTGTATTGACTCCACCTGCACCAAAGCCACAGATACAGCCAATACAGCAAGGAAAAGAACAGGCTCCGGTAAAGAAAAAGATAGTTCGAACTTATAATCGACAGGTTGTATTTCAGGCAAAGACATTGCAGAGCGAAGCAGACATTGATGATTATATAGAAAAGATTCGTTCTCAGTTGAAGCAGTTACTGAAGAGTTGTGATGAAATCAAGCTGAGTTAGACAAAGTGTGGAGAAAATAATGGATAGCAATGAAACTAACAAGAAAACAAAAATTCAATTAGAAATCGAAAGAAATCCAGAAATGGATAAATTAACTGAGAGAAAAATTTCAGAGGAGCAGTTACAGAAAATTATAAGCCCTGCAATTGGTCCTGTAATTAAGAATATGAATTCGATTATTCAAAAAAATCAAGCGAGTATGTTAGGATTATTGCAGACTAATATGAATTATGCATTGGAGCCATTTAAAAATTCGGTACTAGGTCAAATGCAAGAATTAGCAGAAGTTTGGAAGCAGGCGTTTTCTGTAAAATATGATTTTAGTGAGTTATCTGAATCTGTTCGTAGAATAAACGAAATAATTTCTGAATCTGTCCGAAGTCTTAGAATTCCAACAATTTCGGAAGAACGTAAACAGGAACTTATAGAGGCGCATAAATTATGGGGAAGTTATGGCTGGACAATGAATCCGTGTGAGAATGCAAAAAAGATATTTGAGTATATGCCTATTGATAAAAAGTCAGCAGATGCTATTGCATTAAAACAATGTTCAGGTCAAAAAATGGAACAGATTTTTGAGATTATTAGCGAAACTAAGAGAGTGAAAAAAATAGATTTTGAAGAAGCAGTGTTTGATTATAACCATAAACAGTATAAATCTTGTGCCTTTATTTTATTTTCGTTAGTGGATGCTGTGTTGATTAGATTACAGAAAAAATCAGATTTAAACGGAAAAAGACGTAAAGTTGGTTTAAGTGCAGTAAGTGAAGCAAAGAAACGTACAGAAACAGATATAAATACACAAATGCTTTTTATTGCAATATTTTATACAAATCTTTTTGCTTGCCTTGAAAAGGTATTTGAAGGTGGAAAAGATTTCAAAAATCAACCAGATGTAATAAACAGAAATTTTCTTGATCATGGAATGATGACAAAGAAGGTTAGAAAAAAGGATTGTATTCAATTATTTTTATTGTATTACAATATGCTTGAATTGCTTGATATGATTTATTAGAAGGGTAAATACTATGGATAAAAATGCGATTAAAAAATTTGCTGTCTGGGCAAGAACAGAGCTGATCGCTCGTGTTTCCCTGAAAGGTGTGGAATACGGTATCACAGAGGACAAGATTGAGGATGTCAATGCAGACAGTGCTGGCGGCAAAGTCCTCACTGCCGATGAAAAAAAGCAGCGTCAGGCTCTGATTGCCGAGATTAACGATAAAGGATATAAGCAGGTCATGGAGGAGATTGCCTACACTTGGTTCAACCGCTTCTCTGCTCTGCGATTCATGGAAGTCAACGGCTATCTTCCTTCCCATGTGCGTGTGTTCACGGATGAGGAAAACAACTTTAAGCCGCAGATTATAACCGAAGCCATTCATCTGGATTTGGATGGATTGGATATGGAAAAGGTTTATGAGCTGAAAGATGCAGAAAAGACCGAAGAATTGTATAAATATCTGCTGATCGTGCAGTGTAACGCTCTGAATAAGATTTTGCCTGGAATGTTCCAGAAGATTGCAGATTACACTGAGCTTCTGCTACCGGACAATCTGCTCCGTGAAGGTAGCGTCATTCAGCAGATGATCGAGCTGATACCGGAGGATGACTGGAAGGATGCTGTCCAGATTATCGGCTGGCTGTATCAGTATTATAACAGTGAGAAAAAAGATGATGTTTTTGCAGCACTGAAAAAGAATGTGAAAATCACAAAAGAAAACATCCCTGCAGCAACCCAGCTTTTTACACCGGACTGGATTGTTCGCTACATGGTAGAGAACAGCCTTGGTCGTCTGTGGCTGGAGGGACACCCGGATGTCAAAGAGCAGCTGCTTCCGACTGAGGAAGAACAGTCTGCTTATGCTGCCGGAAACCGTGACCCGGAAGATACCAAATGGCACTACTATCTGGAAGAAGCCGAGCAAGAGCCGGAAGTGCAGACACAGCTTGCTGAAATTCGCAAGGAATACGCCGTACTGACACCGAATCAGCTGAAAGTCATTGACCCTTGTTCCGGTTCCGGTCATATCCTTGCATATATGTTTGATGTGCTGATGAAGATTTATGAATCCTACGGCTATACCACCCGTGAAGCGGTGGTAAGCATTGTGGAGAATAATCTTTATGGTCTGGATATTGATGACCGCGCGGCACAGCTGGCTTATTTTGCAGTAATGATGAAAGCCCGTCAGTATGATCGTCGCTTCTTTAGCCGTGGCATTCAGCCCAATGTATATGCCATTGTGGAGAGTAACCATGTAGACAAATTTGCAGTAGATTATTTCTGTAATGGCGATATGAAGCTCATGGCGGCTATGGATACTATCATCAGCGAACTGCATGATGCAAAAGAATATGGCTCGATTCTGACGGTGACACCGCAGGATTGGTCTGCGCTGTATGACCGCTTTGCTGAGATTACGGAAGATATAAATATGTCCCGTGATACGGCACTGAGAGAATTACTGCCGTTGGTACAGGTGGCAGAAGCACTGGCACAAAAGTATGATGCGGTTGTAACAAATCCGCCGTATATGGCACCTACGGAACATCAAAAACCGTATTTGTTGAAAAATTTTAAAGCGAGTAAAAATGACATGGCAATGGCTTTTATGGAAAGAAACCTCGCTTTTTGTAATAAACAAGGTTATAGTGCTTTGATTATATTTCCAACGTGGATGTTTTTGGCGAGTTATGAAAAATTAAGAAAAAATGTCGTTAGTGAAAATACAATTATCAATATGGTATATCCAGGGAGAGGGATTTTTGGATCAGACTTTGGGACAACAGCATTTGTTTTGGAAAAACAAAAAATCGAATCTTATAAAGGTTCATATTGCAAATTATTTAATGCGATTGGCGAAGTCGAAACAGCTGAAATACGTGAACATCAATTTTTGGACAGAAAGGGCTATTGTACGTTCAAACAGGATGACTATAAAATTATTCCAGGAGACCCGATAGCATTTTGGATATCTGATAATTTTTTGAAAACATTTAGAAATAAAACAATAGGTTCTTTATGTGATGCAAAAGCCGGCATTGTATCTGGTGATGACGATTATTTTTTGAAAATGTGGTTTGAAATTCCTATAATGGAAATAACCTTTGATGCAAATAATTTTGAAGATCGTACAGCATACAAGTGGGTGCCTATTAACAAGGGTGGAGCATACAGGCGACATTACGGAAATTATGAGTATGTAATAAATATATATGATTTATGGAATTGCCCAGATAAAGTTAATGTGTCTGTCAGAAGAAGTGAACCTGAATTTTATTTTAAGAAAGCATTGAATTGGTCAGCTACAACAATGGGTGGTTCATCGTTTAGAATAACTAATAATAAAACATCAAGTACGGCAGCGCCAAGCTTATATTTTAAGAATGATGATGATTTATATGTATCACTTGCACTTCTTAATTCAAGTATTTCGCAAGTATATATGGATTTATTGAATCCTACCGTTGGATTGAAATTAGCTAATGTAGAAGCTGTGCCAGCAATCAATTTTAAAAAAATGGCAGTACTACTTAGATCATTATGTGAAGACAATATTGCACTATCAAAGGAAGATTGGGATTCTTATGAAATATCATGGGATTTTGAACAGCATCCGTTAGTTAAAAGAAAAGAATTACATTCTCTTGAAAAATGCTATTTAGAATGGAAAGCAGAGTGTGAAAATCGTTTCTTTAAGATGAAAGATAATGAAGAACATATAAATGCTGTGATTTTGAAAGAGTACGGGCTTGAAAATGAGGTGTCATGTGAGGTGCCAGAGAAAAGTATATCTGTTCATCGAATTTTTGACACAAAAGAAGATATACCAGTGGCGATGGATGGAAGCTATTATGTAAAAACAAAAAGAGATGAAATAGTTTCTCTAATATCGTATTCTGTTGGATGTATGTTTGGACGGTATTCATTGGATAAAAGGGGAATTGTCAATGCAGGTGTCCCTCTCAATGCTAATGAATATATTTCATTTTCTGTTGATAAAGACAATATTATTCCAATTTGCGATGATGAATATTTTAAAGATGATATAGTTGGACGGTTTGTTGAATTTATAAAAATTGTTTATGGTGTTGATTCACTTGATGATAATTTGAAGTTTATTGCAAATGCACTGGGCGGAAAAGGAAGTCCACGAGAAATAATTAGAAATTATTTTGTGAATGATTTTTATAAGGAACATTGTGCTATATATTCGGGAACGGTAGGGAAACGCCCGATTTACTGGCTGTTTGACAGCGGTAAGAAGAACGGCTTTAAGGCCCTGATCTATATGCACCGCTATCAGCCGGACACCATTGCCCGTATTCGTACTGATTATGTGCATGAACAACAGGCTCGTTATCGTACAGCCATTGCCGATCTGGAACAGCGTATTGCCAATGCTTCCACTGGCGAGCGGGTGAAGTTAAAAAAGAAATTAACTACTTTGCAGGCACAGGATACTGAAATTAGAATCTACGAGGAAAAGATTCATCACCTTGCCGATCAGATGATTTCTATTGATCTGGACGATGGTGTGAAGAAGAATTATGCAATTTTCCGGGATGTTTTGGCTAAAATAAAGTAAGTAAGGGAGAACAGTATGAGTGATGAAATCAATATGACGATTTCTATCCCCACAGATGATGACGGCTATGTTCTTTTGCAATGCGAGCATTGTGGCACATATTTTAAGGCAACTCCTGCTGATTTAAAGGATGACGGGGTGCTTCATATATTTTGTCCAAGTTGCGGTTTAATAAGCGAACACTATGTTACTGAGGATGTACTTGAACTTGCAATGAAAATGGTAACGAATGCCGTCAATGATATGATTTATAATGAATTCAAAAAAATGGAACGGCATAGCAAAAAAGGAAGCATTACATTCAAGGCTGGAAAACGTCCGAAACATGAAAATGAAGATCCTATTCGTTCAGGGATAGAAGCAATGGAAATTTGTGATTTTTCGTGTTGTAAGCGTACTGCGAAAATTAAACCATTATTAAAGATGACGGGTGCATATTGCCCGTTTTGTGGGGTGAAAAATTATGAAATTAAATAGAAAAGAATTGCGAAAAATTCAATATGATTTTAACAGTTGCTCCAATCGATTACTTCAGGCAAATTATCAAGATTATGCTGATGTGCTTGCAAAATTTGTGAAATACATAGATAGCACTCCGATTATAAGTGACTATATCCATGATTGCGGCAGCTGTGATTGGGACTTAGAAAATGAAATTAAAGAAGTACAAGGATCCTATGGAAGATCGATTTTTTCCCTGGGTGAAACTGATGGCGAAGAAATACGAAATGTGTATGCCGTTTTAAGATATTTAGTAGAGAATAACAATTCTGTATATCGTGGTGTTGCCATGGGATATTCTTCTTCATCTAAATGGCAAGATAAAATCAAAGGTTTTAATGAACGATTTGTTATGGTGTTAATTCGCCATGTAGAAAGCTATTTAACGAAAGTAGGTATTGATATGGGAGTAGATGAAAAGAATATTTATAATGTGACGGTGCAAAATGGTCAAGCTATTATTGCAAATGATAATTCATCTGTTACGGCAACTACAAATATTGGGGCTACAGCAAACGATATAGAACAACTGATTGCTGCGGTTAGGACGAAGATGGACACTCTTACATCAGATGAAGATAAAGAAGCAGCATCTGAAAGCCTGGAAGTTATAGAAGCAGAAGTTATATCTGAAAAACCAAAGAAATCGATGATAAAGACGGCAGTAGCTTCGTTACAAGCTATAAAAGGAACTGTCGAATTTGGATCGGCAGTTGCGGCTTTGATTCAATTTGTTGTACCACTGCTATAGTAACAACAGTTAAAACTGTAAAAGAGAGCGAGGTGTTAATATGACCATAGAAGAAATTCTTGCAGGAGAATCGAAGAATGTGGAGTTCAAAGAGAACCTGCCGGAGAAAAGTATCAAATATATGAAGTCTGTGGTTGCCTTTGCAAATGGAACAGGAGGGAAAATCATTTTCGGAATTGCTGATAAAACCAGAGAGGTTGTTGGCTTTGACAAGGAAGATGTATTCAAGAAAATGGATACCATTGCCAATGCCGTATCAGACAGCTGTGAACCGGCAATTATCCCGGATATTACTTTACAGACGGTTGATGGCAAGACTGTTATTGTGGTAGAGGTTTCTGAGGGCAGACAGCGCCCGTATTATATCAAAGCACTTGGCAGAGATGGCGGCGTGTATGTCCGTGTTGCCGGAACTACTCGTCTTGCCGATGAGTATATGGTAAAGGAGCTGTTGTTTGAGGGCAGTAATCGCTACTACGATCAGGCTTTGTGTACGGGGCTGAATATCACGGATGAAGATATTGACGCTCTTTGTAAAGCTATGAAGGAGCAGGCAATCAAAAATGCGCATACTGCGGAACAGAAAGCATCCATCAAAGATGTCGGCAGACAACAGCTACGTTCCTGGGGTGTTTTGATTGAGCGTGATGGAAAAGATTATCCGTCCAATGCTTTTGCTATTTTAACTGGCAATGGTGGACTTCATGTTGCAACGCAATGTGGCGTGTTCAAAGGTACAACGAAAGCGGTATTTGTTGATCGTAGAGAATATACAGGTCCGCTTTGGGAGCAGATAGATGAAGTATTTCAGTTTGTTTTGAGAAATATTCATCTGGGTGCTACCATTGTAGGTATTTATCGGCAGGATATTTATGAGATTCCACCGGATGCCATTCGTGAGTTGATTATCAATGCCATGGTACATCGTAGTTATCTGGATCATGGTACGATACAAGTTGCCGTATATGACAACCGGTTGGAAATCACTTCTCCAGGAAAGCTGCCAATGGGACAAACGATGGAGCGTATGAAAGAAGGCTATTCCAAAATCAGAAATGAAGCCCTTGCCCATGCGTTTGCATATATGAATCTGATCGAGCATTGGGGAAGCGGTATTCCGAGAATTATTGATAAAGTAAAAGCTGCCGGACTGCGGGAGCCGGAGTTTATTGGCGGCGAAGTTGATTTGCGTATTAATATTTATAGAGATCAGGTTAATACAAATAACGCCATGATTAATGCCAATGGCACTGGAAATGGCATTAATGGCGTTAATGATACCGGAAATGGCACTAATAGTATTGAAGCGCCGCTTAATAAGGAACAGACGCAGATAGAAAAATTGTTGCAGCTTATAGAGAAAAATCCGTCTGCAACACAGGCATATTACGCAGAAGAGATAGGCGTATCAAAAAGAACGGTTTCTCGAATGTTCGCTTCTTTACAGGAAAAAGGTAGATTAGTACAGAATGGAACTAAGCGAAAAGTAAATTGGATAATTATAAGGTAGGAGGAGCAAGCATGGATACAGACAAAGTAATACAGGATTTAAACCGCAGGTTTGCGGCTCCTCTGCTGGAGTTTTACCAGCGTCGTATCATTTTCTGGTACGATGAAGATAAGGAATTTGAGGATAAGCTGGACGAGGTGGTTTTAGAAAATGCAAAGGTGATTACCTTAACTGGCAATAATGCGTTTTCTGTGAAAAAACTGCTTTCGGTAGACGATTTAACGACAAATTATCTGGTTTATAGTCCTTTAGTATATAATCATCCGGAGGATAACTGGCTTCTGGATGTGGAGCTTTACAGTGAAGAGTTCCGGGCAGATCTGATTTCCATTTGGATGGATGAGATGGGTCTTACATCGAATCCGGCCATGCGGAAGCAGGTCAAGAATTACCGTGCTTATTTCAATGCGAAAGACCGCCGATTAAAAGTCAGCACACAGAATAAAGTTCCGGCAACGCCTGCACAGCTGCACATGGCAGTCATGGCAGCAATTTGCGGATTGAAAGATGCACAGCCAAATATGATTCTCCGCAGCGTGTTCCGTGCCGGATTGGATTTGAAGAATAATGCGGTTTATCAGGATTTTGTAAAATATCATGCAGATGGTGCATTTTGGGCGATGGTTCGCCAGGGCTGCGGATTTGTGGAGGAAGAACCAGATCTGGGACGGCTGGCAATTCATTTGCTGTTGACCGCTGCTACTCGTACCATGCAGCAGGAGTATCTTGCCGGATTGGATGGCTTTATTTCCATGCCGCACCAGGCATATTGCTATGATTTTATTTCTGAATGGCTTCACAGCGAGGATATTCAGCAGTTATATGATGTGGCACGGTATGTTGAGGATGAAGCTCGCCTTCATCAGCGTTTTGAAAAGCTGACAGTAGACGATTTGGCAGGGACAGAGTGCTTTCCGTGCATCAACGAAGTGATTCTGACAAAATTGATGACGGAGATCAGTGACCATATCATTGATGTGGATACCATTACAGCAACTGTTGAAAAACGAAGAACCTGTGCGTGGTATGAGCCATTTGAAAACTTTTATGATGGCCTTATGCAGGTGGCAAATATGCAGAACTTTTTTAAAGAACATTCTGCAGGCTTTCATATTGCAGAAGCAAAAGGTATCTGGAAAGAATATACGGAAAGTTATTATCAGATGGATACATATTATCGTTTATTTCATCTGAGCTTTCAAAAGAGCCTGGAGACCTCTAATATTTTACTGGATGATTTGTTCAAGCATGTTGTAGATAAAGTTGAGGGGCTGTATACAAATTGGTTTCTGAGAGAATTGGGTAATAACTGGTCGAATGTGAGCGCAGATGAATTGAAAAATTATGGAAAAATTTTAGAAATTCCACAGCAAGAGGAATTCTATCGATCTCATATTGAAACATCTGAAAACAAAGTGTTTGTTATTATCTCTGATGCTATGCGCTATGAAGTGGCTGCAGCTATGGCGGATCAGCTTCAGAGAGAAACTCAAAGTAAGGTTTCTCTCAGTAGTATGCAGAGCATCTTTCCTTCTATTACGAAATTCGGTATGGCAGCATTATTGCCACATAAACAGCTGACAGTAGAACTTCGAAACGATAATGTGGTTGTATTGGCAGATGGACAGTCTACGGTAAGTGGTTATAGAGAGAAGGTTCTGAAATCAGAAGATTCGGCGAGTGTTGCTTTAAAATACAATGATATTATTGCTATGAAACGAGCAGAACGAAGTGCTCTGGTAAAAGGCATGGATGTGGTCTATATTTATCATGATACCATTGATGAAGCAAGCCATACTTCTGATACAGCTGTTTTTAGTGCCTGCGATAAGGCGATTTCTGAATTGAAGAACCTCGTGCGTATTATTGTAAATGAATTTGGTGGCACGAACATTCTAATTACGGCCGACCACGGATTCCTTTACACATACAGTCCACTGAAGGAAGAGGATAAGGTTGATAAAAGAGGCTTTTTTGATGTAGATGCTGTAAACTCTGATGTTATAAAAAAAGAAAGCAACAGGCGATGCGTGGAATATGGTAGAAGATATGCGATTATGCAGAAAGGTGTCCGGCCTGATTATTTGATGCCTGTAAAATTTCTGGATGGAAATACAGAATTTGAAGGATTTACTCCAAGAGAAGGTATCCGGATCAAGATGAGTGGTGGTGCTATGAATTTTGTGCATGGTGGCATTAGCTTGCAGGAAATGGTTGTTCCAGTTATTGAGTATCATCATTTACGTAATGATTCTATGGAATATAGGCGAAACAGGCAGAAGTACGATACAAAACCGGTAACTGTTAATTTACTGTCGGCAAATCGTAAAATCAGCAATATGATTTTCTCACTGAATTTTTATCAGAAGGATGCAGTTGGACCAAATCGTGAAGCAACAACCTATCAGGTCTATTTTACAGACGAAAACGGAAAGCAAATCAGTGATATTCAGAAGATTATTGCAGATAAGACCAGTGACAATGGTACAGAGAGAACATTCCGCTGCCAGTTTAATCTGAAATCGCTGAAATATAGCAATACCGCTACTTACTATCTGGTAATTGCAGACGAACAGGGATTGCAGATGCCGCAGCGTGAGCCGTTCCAGATTGACATCGCTTTTGCGGTGGATGAGTTCGATTTCTTTAGTTAATACCGCAGGAGGATTGAAAGATGGAGCAATTTACAGAAGGTGAAAGCATCCGTGAAGAAATAAAGAACAAACTCCGTCAGAACTTTGACGGTAAGATTGTTCGGAAAGACCTGACAAAGAAAATCAAGGAAGGGGCGAACGTTCCTGTGTATGTCCTTGAGTTTCTGTTGGGTCAGTATTGCAGCTCAGATGATGAAATGGTCATTGAAAAAGGCGTACAGAATGTGAAGCGTATTCTTGCTGACAACTTTGTACGCCCGGATGAATCACAAAAGATTCTGTCTCAGTTGCGAAAGAAAGGTAGTCACACGATCATTGATATGGTGACTGTCCGATTGGATATGAAAAAGGACTGCTTTTTTGCAGAGTTTTCCAATCTGGGAGTTGGCAATGTACCGATTGCCGACGAATACCCAGAAAAATTTGACCGCCTGCTCTGCGGCGGTATCTGGTGTATCGTTCAGCTGGATTATGAGGTTGAGGGCGACAATAACTTTGGCATTGAGGACATTGATGGGAATCCGCTTCGTTCCAAACAGAAAAAGCAAAAAGATATTTCTCCGATCAGTATCCGTAAGCTGACACCAATCCAGATGCCACACATTGATATTGATGAGTTGAAGCAGGGACGAAAAGCCTTTACCAAAGATGAGTGGCTGGATATTCTTCTCCGTTCTATCGGCATGGAACCGGATGAATTTACATACCGTGAGAAATGGCTGCTCTTGACCCGTATGATTCCATTGGTTGAGAACAATTTTAACCTTTGTGAGTTGGGACCGAGAAGCACTGGTAAGTCCCATCTCTACAAGGAGATTTCTCCAAATAGTATCTTGATTTCCGGTGGACAGACGACAGTTGCAAACCTGTTTTACAATATGGGACGCAAGACCGTCGGACTGGTCGGCTTATGGGATTGCGTTGCTTTTGATGAAGTGGCAGGTATCAAGTTCAAGGATAAAGATGGCATCCAGATTATGAAGGATTACATGGCATCCGGTTCTTTTGCCCGTGGCAAAGAAGAAAAGGCTGCTACTGCTTCTATGGTATTTGTGGGAAACATCAATCAGAGTGTGGATGTGCTGTTGAAAACATCCAGTCTGTTTGCGCCTTTCCCGCCGGAAATGGGAACAGATACGGCATTCCTTGACCGTATGCACTGTTATCTTCCTGGCTGGGAGATACCGAAGTTCAGACCGGAGCATTTTACTGATGATTACGGTTTTATCAGTGATTATCTGGCTGAATTTATCCGAGAACTTCGTAAGGAACAGTATGGTGATGCACTTGACCACTATTTCCGCTTGGGAAGAAATCTGAATCAGCGTGATACGATTGCAGTCCGTCGCATGGTAGATGGTTATCTGAAGCTGATGTACCCGGATGGTGAGTTTACGAAAGAAGAACTGGAAGAAGTCATTCAGATTGCATTGGAAATGCGCCGACGTGTCAAAGAACAGCTGAAAAAGCTGGGTGGCATGGAATTTTATGATGTGAACTTCTCCTATATTGACCTGGAGGATATGTCAGAGCATTATGTTTCTGTACCGGAGCAAGGCGGTGGCAAACTGATACCGGACGGAATGTGCAATCCGGGACAGGTTTATACTGTATCCAGAGGAAAAAGCGGCATGCTTGGCGTATTTCGTTTGGAAAGTCAGATGATTCCGGGAAATGGCAAGATTGAACGGACAGGCTTAGGTAATGATTCTAAGTGCAAGGAAGCTGTAAATACGGCATTTAATTATCTGAAAGCAAACGGCAACCGGATCAGCGGCACTATCAGTACATCAACCAAAGATTATATCATCAATTATCAGGACTTGCAGGGTATCGGCATGACTGAGAAACTGTCACTACCTACATTGATTGCCCTTTGCTCGATTGCACTGGGAAAATCAGTGGTCAGCAATCTGGCAATCTTGGGAGATATTACAATCAGCGGCACGATGATAAAGGTGGATGAACTTGCAAACACGCTTCAAGTGTGTCTGGACAGCGGCGCAAAGAAGGTGCTGATTCCAAGTACCTCATTTGTTGATTTCGCAAGCGTTCCTGCTGAACTGATGAGTGCATTTCAGCTGATTCCATATCAGAGTGCGGAGGATGCGGTGTTTAAGGCATTGGGAGTGGAGTAAAATTGAAGATAGGAGGCTATGAATGGCTATTGAGAAGGTAATTATTCAAAATTTTAAGAAGTTTAAAAATCCGTTTGAAATAAAATTTAATGAACATATCAATCTTCTGGTTGGTGATAACGAATCAGGAAAATCTACTATTCTTGAAGCCATTCATGTGGCTTTAACTGGTATGTATGCTGGCCGAAACATTAAGAATCAGCTGTCAACATATTTATTTAATAGAGAAGCAGTTGAGGAATACCTGGTATCAGTGAAAAAGGGACATCCGATTGCACCTCCAGAAATAATGATTGAGCTATATTTTAAAAGTGGAACATTGCCGGAATATGAAGGAAATGGCAATTCTGAAAAAAGCGACGGTATAGCGGGAATCAGATTTACAATTAGCTTCTCTGATAAATTTAATTCAGAATATGAAAGTATGCTGAAAACAGAAAAACTTACGAGTCTGCCTATTGAATTTTATGAAGCTAAATGGTTTTCTTTTAGCAGAGATGAGAAAATGCCCAGATTCATACCAATAAAATCTGTAATGATTGATTCGTCAAATTACAGATACCAAAATGGGTCTGATGTATATATTTCCAGAGTAGTAAAGGATTTCCTTGAACCAGAGGACATAACAGCAATAACACAAGCCCATAGAAATATGATAGATGAGTTTGCACAAAATGAAGCAATTCAGTCAATCAATGAGAAAATTAGTGCAGCGTCTACTGTTATGAATGGGAAATTATCATTGAGTGCTGATCAGGGAGTTCAAAATTCTTGGGAGTCAAGTTTGGTTACGCAGGTAGATGGAATCCCTTTTGCTCATGCCGGAAAAGGGGCACAATGTATTATAAAAACACAATTAGCTTTAAGCCATAAACAGGCAGAAAAAGCAAGTATTATTTTGATTGAAGAACCTGAAAGTCATTTGTCTTTTTCTCGATTAAGCGAGTTGATGGGAGTTATTGAAAAGGCTGCAGCTGGTAGACAAATTATAGCATCAACGCATAGTAGCTTTGTCGCTAATAAACTTGGACTGGAAAATTTAATTTTACTTTCAGACGATAATTGTTGCTCGATGCAATCGCTCAAAAAAGAAACTTTTGATTTTTTCAAAAAAGTGGCAGGTTATGATACACTGCGACTGATTCTTTGTAAAAAATCAATCTTAGTAGAGGGCGATTCAGATGAGCTGGTTGTTCAGCGGGCATATATGGACACTCATGAGGGGCGACTTCCTATCCAAGACGGAATAGACGTAATGACTGTAGGTGGGGTGACATTTAAGCGGTATCTTGAAATTGCACAGACATTAAACAAAGAAACGGCTGTTGTTACGGATAATGATGGAAATATTGAAGCTGTTAAGAAAAAGTACAAAGAATATGAAGGAATACTATGTATCCATATATGCGTCGATGAAGTAGTGGATACAGGTGATTTGAAATTGTCAGACAAGGATTTTAATTACAATACCTTAGAGCCGAAAATATTGAAAGAAAATGGACGAGATGTAATGAATAAAATTTTGGGGACTAACTACGATACTGATGATGAGATGCACAAATATATGCACGCTCATAAGACGGATTGTGCCATAGCAATTTTTGAATCGGCTATGAAAATTAAATATCCTGAGTATATAATGAGGGCAATAAAAAATGAGTAGTCTAATTATTGCGGCGGCAGGGGCGGGAAAAACAACATTTCTTGTAAAGCAGGCGTTGGAGATTTCTGAAAATGTTTTGATAACAACTTATACCGATGCTAATGAACAAAGCATTAGAGACAAATTTTACGAAATAAATGGTTGTATTCCATCCAATGTAACTATTATGCCGTGGTTTTCGCTGCTAATCAAGCATGGTATACGACCTTACCAAAGTTATCTTATAAATAATAGGGTATCAGGTGTGTTATTAGTGAATAAGGCAGATAAAAATTTATTGAGACTAAAAGATACAAATGAGAAAAAATATGTCACGGCTTCAGGTAATGTATATTCAAATATGATTTCAAAATTGCCATGTGTTTTGGACGGATTATCGAATGGATGTGTATTTCGCAGAATACGAAAAATTTTTTCTTATGTTTTTGTAGATGAAATACAAGATTTTGCCGGATATGATTTAGAAGTTATAAAAAAACTGTACGAGGTTGGCTGCAACATGACTTTAGTAGGAGATCCCCGTCAGACGACGTATCGAACTCATTACGAAGCAAAATATAAAAAGTATGCAGGTGGGAAAATAGTGGATTTTGTGCAGGATAATATTCCTGGAATGAATATTGATTCCACAACATTATCGACCTCTTATCGAAATAATCAGATTATATGTAATCTTGCAAATCAGATGTATCCTGATATGAAGCCATGTGATTCTGCAATGAATGAAAAAACGGGACATGATGGAATATTTTGGATTAACGAAAAAAATATTGATAGCTATATAGAAGAATATAATCCTATACAGCTTAGATATGACAGAAG